>Ga0187880_1000357_pt1 | contig 40037 bp, 34 predicted proteins | sample June2016WEW_19_4_FD_132998 | JGI IMG/M metagenome (GOLD analysis project Ga0187880, IMG submission 132998) | Peatland microbial communities from SPRUCE experiment site at the Marcell Experimental Forest, Minnesota, USA - June2016WEW_19_40 | ecosystem: Environmental > Terrestrial > Soil >... | reverse complement strand
GCTCGGAACCACCTCGACACGGAAGTGCACCTTGCATCCGCTCATTTGCAGCACGCTCCTTTAAGTTGAAGAAGTATCGGGGGAAAGTACATCATGCCACACCCCGCAGATAGCACACAACAATATTCTGCCGGGTGCCCCGGGTCTCGCGGTGTTCGAGACCCGGGAGGTCTCGTCCTCCATCCGCCGGCTAGTGTGCTCTCAATCACCGCACATGCTGTCACACCGACCCCAGGTCTCGGAAAGCGCGAGACCTGGGGCACCCGGCGGACGCTCGCTCAGCATGGCACCATCATCCCCGCCGCTTCACCTTCACCAACTTTTCAAATTGCAACTTAGCCCCGCGAGTACTATGCTGCGCGGTAGCCACTCCCGCCTGTTGTAGGAAATCAATCCAGGAGAACCACCATGCGCGAAAGGTCTCTTACCCTTCTGCTGCTCGCTGCTACCGTATTGCTGGTCAGCAGCGTTGCATTTCCGCAAATCAATCCTTGCAGCCGAATCAGCCCGGGACAGGGAGCCGCCTTGAATGGGTTCGTACCCTTTCCGCCCAGCAGCCTTTGGAACACCAATATCGCCAATGCGCCGCTCGATCCCAACTCGGCCGCGATCATCAACTTCATCGGGTCCTCCACGCCGGTGCATGCTGACTTCGGTGCCGGCTTATACCAAGGGCAATCGATAGGCATCCCTTACGTCGTGGTACTAAGTACCCAGCCCCTGGTGAGCATCATCTTCACGGCCTACGGCGATGAGAGTGATCCTGGCCCGATGCCCATCCCCATTAACGCTCCCATCGAGGGTTACCCCAATCCTGACGACGGCGACCGTCACGTGCAGGTGATTGACAAAGGCAACTGCTGGCTCTACGAGCTCTATCACGCCTACCCTCAGGGTAATGGCAGTTGGAAGGCTGACTCGGCGGCGGTATGGGACCTGGAAGCCAATGAGCAGCGCCCTTATACCTGGACATCGGCCGATGCTGCGGGGCTGCCTATCTTCCCAGGGTTGGTTCGCTACGATGAAGTTGCCGCCGGAGCCATTCATCACGCTCTGCGCTTTACGCTGCATTACAGCAAACAGGCGTTTACGCCGCCTGCGTCGCATTGGGCGCCAAACTCCGGCAATCAATTAGCAGCCCCCATGGGCATGCGTTTGCGCCTGAAAGCCAACTTTGACATTTCCGGCTATCCGGCCGATGACCAGGTCATCCTGACCGCGCTCAAGCAATACGGCATGATCATGGCCGACAACGGCAGCTCGATGTTCATCAGCGGCGACCCTGACAATCGCTGGAGCAATGATGACCTGGGCCTGCTCAGGCAGTTGACCGCCTCGGACTTTGAGGTGCTGCTGATCTCGCCGCTTTACACTCCGGGAAATGTGCCTACCGGACCGAACCCTACCATCAACAGCTTCACCGCCACTACCTCCGGCGGTCCCGGCCAGCCGGTCACACTGAGATGGAACGTGACCAACGGCGAGTACAACATTGTCTCTCCAGCGGTGGGCGCCATTCGCGGTACCAGCGTCATCGTGACTCCGCGGGTGACGACGACCTACACGCTCTACGCCACCAACCAATATGGCCGCTCCACCGCACAAGTCACGGTGACTGTGCCGTAGGACGGCTTCAGTATTCGAGGAAGGCCGAGTAAGTGTGGGACGCCGCTTCAGCGCCGGCGGCGCATCATGACTTCGGTGGCGACCGCTTTTTTATCGCAATCCCGCCTGCCCCAGCATCTCCAGAAACTGCTTCTGGGTACGCATGTCGATGGACTGCGCAACCAGCTTTCCCTCGCGATCGTAAACGAAGCTTTTCGGAATTCCCTCCACTTGAAACAGTTCGTTAACCTTTCGTCCGGGATCGAGCATGACCGGATAGCTGATGTTCCGCTCCGCGATAAAGGGTTTCACCTTGTCGGCCTCTTCATCGGAAATTGCCAGGATCACGAAACCTTGGTCCTTGAATCGCTGGTAAAGTGCATTGAGATCGGGCATCTCCTTGCGGCATGGCGAGCACCACGTGGCCCAGAAGTTCACCAGCACCACTTTTCCCTTCAACTCCCTCAAGGACCAAGTTTTCCCTTGCAGGTCGGTGAGCGTGAAATTGGCCTCCTGGCGGCGCTGGTCATCGGCTTCCAGCTTCGCCATGGCAGCCTTGAACTGCGGCACGTCTAACGACGCCTGTACGTGCTCGTAGCGCACCAACTGCGCAAGCTCCAGATAAGCAGGGGCGGGCGGGTTGTGATCGTCGGGCGCTGGCTGCTGACGCAGCGTGTCGGCCAGGGTTGTGGCTACTTCCTGCAACGTGTCGTGCCCGAAATCGCCTTCTGTGGACAGATTCGCCAGGCCGACGGCCAGCCGAAGCTTGTTTGGTGTTGCCGGCAACGGCCTGATTCGCAGCGCGAGCTGCTTGGTGACGCCTGCCCTGACGTCGTCAGACAACTGACGCAGACCATGGATCTGCTCAGCGATTGGCTTCTCCTGCGCGCTCCACACGATCTCTTGCTTCTGCGCCCAAGCGAAAACCGGATTCATTACGAATATCTGGACTACCAAAACACACAGCGAAGCCGAAAGCAGGCTCCTTCGGACAACGCTCATGCGGCAACTCCGAAAAACAGCATTCATCGGCTCACCACCTCCGCGGTAATCTTACCTCTTTGCTGGCGTGGGTCAGATGGAGGGCACACGCAGAAAAAGGACGGCGCTGTTCACGCCGTCCTTAGGGATGCCGCTTGATCTTGAAGCTAAGCGCTGACCAGTTCTTCTTGCGATTGCGCCGCCGGTTCCCGTTCCACCACCGGCTTGATGCGGGACGACCCCAGCTTAGGCAGCTTGACGTCCCAGATGAGTCCCAGAGCTTCCAGCGTCTTGATGCCATACCAATTGACATCCACCTCGTACCACGCTAGGCCATGGCGCGCCGACTGCGGATGCGCGTGGTGATTGTTGTGCCAGCCTTCGCCGAAGCTGAGATAGGCGACCCACCACAGGTTGCGCGAATCGTCATCGGTGGCGAAGCGCTTGGAACCCCACATGTGCGTCGCCGAGTTTACAAACCAGGTGGAGTGCAGCAGCACCACGGTGCGCAGGAAGATCGCCCAGAACATCACTCCCCAACCGCCGATGACCAGCAGAAGTATGCCCAGGGTGGTCAGAGGGAGCCAGTGGTACTTGCTGATCCAGAGATGAAACTTATCTTTGCGAAGTTCGGGGACATACGCCAGAAGATCGCTGTTGTTGTTATGAAAGGTCTGCCCGGTGAGAATCCAGCCCATGTGCGCCCAGAAGCCGCCATCGCGCGGGGAGTGCGGATCGCCCGGCTTGTCGGTGAGCTGATGATGAACGCGATGCGTGGCCACCCAGAAGATCGGCCCACCCTCCAGCGTTAGCGTGGCGCAAACCGTCAATACATATTCCAGCCACTTCGGACACTTGTAGCCGCGATGCGTCAGCAGCCGGTGATAGCCCATGCCGATACCCAGGCTCCCCGCAACCCAATACACAATTACGGCGACGATCAGCGCCTTCCAACTGAACATGAATAAGGCCACGATTGCGCCGATGTGAAATGCGAGCATGAAGCCCGTGGTCAACCAATTGATATGTTTCTTCTCTTTCTCTCCGGTCATGTTTCCCCTAAATTGCTGCTTGTCGATTCCGAGATGGGTCAGTGCAGAAGCCCAACTCCAGACTAACAACGAAAGGGACTTCAGTTTGTAATACTTTTGTCACATCGGGTTGTGACGTGAGAATGAAAGGCAGGACCCTGTAGCTTCTTCGGGTATGCAGCGAGATTTGGTGCTCTCAATAACGTCAGAACGGCACTCGGAGTGGTTTACAGATTCTTCCGGGTCCGCCAGCGTTCTACTTGCTGCTTTTCCCTGCTGGCTGCGGCAATGACATGCCGTGCAGTAATTCCGCGCGGGCCTTCTCCGCGACTGTGTCACCGTAGCCTTCGAGGATCAGAAGATCGTTGCCCTGCATTTCCAGTGTCACTTTGCCCTCATTGGTCTCGAATGTAATTGCAGGCTGGGCGCCAGTTGCATTCGCTCCGCTCGCCGACACCGGCTGCTGCAAAACCGCCTTCTTGTAGCGCTTGGGAAGATAGTCGGCATAGAGTTTGGCAAAATCCTGCGCTGCTTCGGGCGAGTCCCATCGCGAAAAGTAAAGCATCGCGATCTGGTCCTTGGGCGCAGATTTGGCGCGGGCTGCGAAGTAGTACCCGCCGCGCCAATGCGGATAGTAATTCGGGGGAGCCCCCCCGTACTGCTTAGCCAGCAGATAAATGTCGAACTCGCCCATCCCACCAAAATCAAAGCGCTCATAATCTGGAGCGACCAACTTGTCGAGATCCGGAATCACCAGCGGCGGCACGTTCTGCTTCCTCAGGTAGGTCTCGGGCTGCATGATCTGGCGCGTGTCAATGGGCGGGTTCTCCAGCATCCCAGGGTAAGCCGCATTCTTGCCTTTGGCGGCGAGAACGGCGCGCACAAACTCCAGTCCAAACGTGTAGGGCATCAGCAACGACTCCCGCAGGAACATGGGAGCCGCCGCGAACACCGGCGAGTCCTTGTTGTCGGCCATGCTGGCGCGCATGACATCGACGATCTCCGGGGCGCTCAGAATGTCCTTGCCGATTGGGGCCAGCGTATAGTCGACCAGCACCACCATGGCCTGGCCTTCGGTAACGCACTGGCGTGCAGCCTGGGCTTCTTCCACAACTTGTTCCTGCGGATCGGGCTGTGGCCCGGCGTCTTTGGCGCCGGCTAATTCCCATTTCTCGAGGTTGATCTTCTGGTCTTGCAGCGCATGGGTGAGTTCGTGCGCCAGCACCGGCTTCTGAATGTCCGGCTGCACCCAGTCGAGTAGATTAACGCTCTTCGCCTTGGCATCATAGTAAGCGGCCACCTGCTCGCCCAGCAGGCGCAGAAACTCCGAGTGCAGGTCGTAACCCGGCGGAAGCAAGCCGAATTTCTCCAGCACCAGCCGCGATTGCTCCAGCCGCTGCGCATCCTTATCGTCCTTCATGCGCTTGTCAACATAACGCTCCACCGACTCCCGGGTGATGAGATTACGCTTAACTTTGTGTTGGATCGGTAGTCCAGTGTCGTGGCTGGCAAAGTCCAGGATTTCATCCACCGAGCGGAAGAGTTCCTTGGCTTGTGCCTTGGTGATGCGAGTCTGTGACTCCGGCTTCTCGGCGGCCGGCGGCGTGCTTCCCTGCTGCCGGTTCTGCACGGCACTGCCGGCTCCGGGAACTTGCGTCGTGCCGGATGGATTGGGTGGCTGCGCGGGAACTTGGGGAGCTGCGGGCTGCGAAGGCGCCGCAGCTTGACTCGACGATTGCGCTGGCGGGTTCGACTGCGGCTGGCTGGGTGTGGTCTGCGCCCACGACATGCCGAACAGCAGCAGCACAAGAAAGATTGCGGAGAAAGGCGACTTCAGGAGCTGGAATGATCTAGCGCGCGGTGACCGGTTCTCAGGCATGCAGAAGCTCTAAGCATACAGGACATTTCGGTCCTGAGTAGCACGATCAAACCGCAAACGCTATGATCGAACCTCTGCTCATTCTTCATGAGGAAGGTGCAATGATTCGAATTCGCCGCCATTTGCTGGCTCGCGTCGCAATACTCCTGTTCTGCAGCTCGCTGCTGGCGCAATCTCCCGAAGCAGTTCCGCAACAACCCACACCAACTGTTCCGCAAGCTACGACAGAACGCAGCCAGGATCAACGTGACGTCTATCGCAAGGCCATGGAGGATGCCGATCAGAAAATCGCCGGCGAAGTGAGGGCGCACTCCGAGCTGATGAAGAACCTGGAGTATCTGACTACGCAAATTGGTCCACGCCTGACTGGATCGCCGCAGATGCAGGCGGCTAGCGCATGGACCCTCAAGCGCTTCCAGGATTACCACGTTGAAGCGCATCTGGAGACGGCAGAGATTGCGCATGGTTGGACGCGCGGCGCGGAAACTGCCGAGATCACCAGCCCGATTCAGCGCCGCATCGGCATTCATGCTTGGGGCTGGAGCAGGGCAACCGGCGGGGAGATCACCGGCAGCGTAATGGCACTGAACATCGGCAAACCCTCAGACCTTGAGCCTTACAAAGGCAAGCTGAAGGGCGCCATCGTGATGCTGCGTAAACCCTACGACCTCTCGCAGGAGGACCCGAACCCCGAGAACGCCTACGACGCCGTCATTGCTCCCGCGCGCGGCATACCTCAGCCTAACCAGATGGGATGGCGCAGCCGTCTCCAACTGATGCGGCAGGTCGCCGCCGAACAACCGGCGTTGATGCTGATGGACAGCGGTAAGCCCGACAGCCTATTCACCATGGGCGGCGGAGTTACCGGATACTCCGCCAGCGACGTGCCGATGGCTTTCCTCACGCACGAGGATTACGACCTCGTCTACCGCTTGCTACAGGCTGGGCCCGTAACCATGAGGGCCAACCTGCAGGAAGCTTTCAGCGAGAAGCCGGTACACGCCTCCATTACCGTCGCCGAGATCAAGGGCAGCGAGCATCCGGAAGAGCGAGTCATCATTGGCGGACATCTGGATTCCTGGGACCTTGGCCAAGGCGCGCTCGATAACGGCACCGGCGCGATGGCTACGCTCGAGGCGGCGCGGGCGTTGCAAGCGTTGGGCTGGAAGCCGAAGCGCACCATCACCTTCATCCTCTTTACCGGGGAGGAACAGGGAGGGCTAGGCGCCGACACTTTCCTGAAGAACCACGCCGCAGACATTCCCGCCATCGATGCCGTGCTTATCCACGACACGGGTACGGGCAAGGTCTTCAGCATCTCGCTCGACAATCTGTGGGAAACTGCGGGGCTGATGCACGAAATCTACCTGCCGCTACAGGAGGTGTTCGATCTTCAGCCACTCTCGACGCGGTATTTCGGCTCGTCGGACCATGTCCCGTTTCTGAACAAAGGTGTGCCGGCGTACTTTTGCGTGCAGCTACCTGCGCAATACCGCGAAGCCCATCACAGCCAGACCGACACCTTCGACAAAGTGGTTCCAGACCAAATCAACGAAGGCGCAGCACTCCTGGCGGCGTGGGCGTGGAACGTCTCGGAGATGCCGCAGGCACTGCCGCACCACGCCGCACCAAATGTGCCCAAGGATTGAAGATTTAATTACCACAGAGGCACAGAGACACAGAGAAATCAATTCTGACAATCAGAGGCGGAACAAAGAACAATAGGGAGAAATAAAGATCTTTGAACTCGCACTCCACTGGTTGCGACGCGATGTTGTTTTGGAACCGCGAATTCAATCCGCTTTTATTTTCAAAAAGATTTTCTCTGTGCCTCTGTGGTGAATGCCTTCTTTCGCTAGACACGTTCCACTCTTCCGCTCTTCACGCTGCGGAATGCGGCATCAAGGACCAACTGGTTGCGCAACCCTTCTTCGCCGGGAATGTCGAACGCGCGACCCTCTTCGATGGCCGCAGCAAACGCGTCAACCTGCCCGGCGTACGCTTGCGCGTTCGACACTTTCCTGCTCTCAATAACGTCGAATCCTCTGCGCAACTCCACTGTCGGGGGATGCTCCACGTTCAGTGCATTCACCGACGAAAGCACTCCGGTTTCTCCAGCCACCTCCAGATAGGTCTGGTACGGGGTGCGGGCCGATACGCAAACCGTCCCCAGCATCCCGTTTTCAAATTGCAGTAGCGCAGTCGCCGATGCTTCTGCAACCCAGTGCGAGTCGTAGTGCGCAGCCGCTAGAACCGACTGCACTTCCCGGCCAACAATGAAGCGCAGCGCATCAATGCAATGCACGCCCAGATCAGCCAGCGGCCCGCCGGTTGCCATACGAGCATCGTTGATCCATTTTCGCGCGCTGTTCAGCATGGGAGCAAAGAAGTCGGCGCGCGCCATCACCGGCCGCCCGATGGAACCCGCAGCCACATGCTGGCGAAAAAATTTCACGCTCTCCTCAAAGCGCATCACGTGGGCCACGCCAAGCAAGACTTTCGCGGCGCGTGCAGCCTCCACCATCTCTCGTGCTTGCTGCGGATTCATCGCCATCGGTTTCTCGCAGAGCACCGGTTTGCCGTGGCGGACGGCTTCCAGCACGTCGTCACGATGCAGCCCATCCGGACTGGAGACGAACACCGCATCGACCTCCGGACTGGCACAGAGTTCGGCCGTGGAAGCGAAAGCGTGTTCGATTTCAAATTGCCGCGCCGACTCCCTTGCCCTCTGTAGATCGCGGCGCGACAATGCCGTAACCCGGCAGCGCTTGGCCTGGGCGAATCCCGGCATCAGGCGTTTCACCGCGTGCAGACCAAACCCGACAATGCCAAATCGAACCATTCGCTTGTCCTTTGCATCGCCTAGTGCTCTGTAGAATTTCCTGTGCGGCCAAACTTCGCGCCACGCCGGTCTTCTAATTTGAATGTCCACCAGTCTAAGCGCAAGAAGGGCGGACGAATACACCAGGTTTCTGCGTGTTGCCGATACTTAGTATGCAGCGTTGGGATTGCATTTGGGCAATCGTGGCGGTGTTGGCGTTCAGCGTCTCATCGACGCTGTTCGCGCTATGCGGTAAAGTGATAACTCTGTGGCGATGCTTTCCACAGGCGCAGAAGCTCCCGTGGGGGATAGCGAGCCTCCGCGGGAGTCAGCTCTGCAGTTCCGCAGCTAACCGGCGGTATTCACGACTGGTGACCAGGCAGGAAACGCTTGTCCCCTTCGCACTCCGCAATCAAGTCGTTCTTTCTTGAGGGACCCGCAGGCCGGCTGGAAGCCTTGCTGAACGTAGGTTCGCCCACCGCAACCCACGCCGGATTAGTGTGCCATCCGCATCCGCTAGGTGGGGGGACGATGCACAACAAAGTCGTCTTTCACGCCATGAAAGCTTTGCACTCGTTCGGCTTTCCGGTGTTGCGCTTCAACTTTCGCGGCACTGGCTTGAGCGCAGGCCGGCACGACGAGGGACGCGGCGAAGTCGACGTGCAAGCCGCGCTGGCTTGGCTGAAAGATGAGTTCTCGCTGCCCATCATCTTCGCCGGTTTCTCTTTTGGTGCGGCCACGGGGCTGCAACCTGCGTGTTCGGATCCTGACGTTAGCGCAGTGATTTCGCTGGGCACGCCGGTCGAGGCCGAAGGGCGCATCTTTTCATTCACGTTCTTGCGGGAGTGCACAAAACCGAAGCTCTTCGTCAGCGGCGATCACGATCAGTACGGCCCGCACGACGCGCTGGAGAAAGTGGTTGCGCAAGCTGCCGACCCGAAAGAGTTGGTCTTCATCCCAGGAAACCACTTCTTCGCAGGCCATCTCGCCGAAATGCGGATGACAGTTGAGAGTTGGCTGCGTGAAGTGCTGGGGGCCAGCAACTCGCACTTAGCAACGTGAGTCTTTTCGCCCTCTGAAACCGCTCTAATTTTTCGAGAGAGGACTCGCCGCAAGATCGCGCACGAACTCCACAAGCGAGCGGACCGCAATTCCCGACGGCCCTTTCGCGATCCAGGGCTTGTTCTCTTCCATCCATGCGACCCCCGCAATGTCGAGATGCAGCCATGGCGTGTCACCGACGAATTCCTTCAGGAACATCGCCGCCGTAACTGCGCCGCCCCAGCGACCGCCGCTGTTGACGATGTCGGCGATGCCGGACTTGATCATCTCGCGATACTCTTCGTCCACGGGCAGCCGCCACATCTTCTCGCCTGATTTCTGCAGCGATTTGCTGAAGCGCTCGTAGAGGTCTTCGTCGTTGGCGAAAATGCCGGCGTTGACCATGCCCAGCGCGACTACGCACGCGCCGGTTAGCGTCGCCGCGTCGATGAGGTGGGTGCAGCCCAACTGGCGTGCGTAGTGCAAACCGTCGGCCAAGACCAGCCGCCCTTCGGCGTCGGTGTTGATGATCTCGATTGACTTTCCCGACATCGCGATCTGCACGTCGCCCGGCTTCTGCGCCTTGCCAGAGGGCATGTTCTCGCTGGCGCAGACGATGCCAATCACGCGCAGGTTCGGCTTGAGCTGCGCAATGGCGCGCATCGCTCCGATCATGGCTGCGCCGCCGGCCATGTCGTATTTCATCTTCTCCATGCCGTCTGACGGCTTGATGGAGATGCGGCCGCTGTCAAAGGTGATTCCCTTCCCGACCAGGCCGAGAACCGGCTTCTCCGGGGCGCCCGCCGGTTCGTGACGCATGACGATCAGTCGCGGCTCTTCGTCGGAGCCCTGCGACACGCTCCAGAATGCGCCCATCTTCAACTCTTTGATTTTGTCGCCGCCGTAGATCTCGCACGCCAGCCCAGTCTCTTCGCACATCTTCTTGGCGCGCTCAGCGAGGATGGTCGGGGTCATGCGGTTACCCGGCTCGTTGACCAGGTCGCGCGTAAAATTCTGCGCCTCGCCGATAATGCGTCCCTGCTCCATAGCGGCCTGTAGTGCCTTCTGGTCTGCTGCTGCCGGAGCGATGATGACCAGCTCGTCGATCTTCTGCTCTTTGCGGTCGCTCTTGTAGTAGTCGGGGTCGAAGTTACCGACGAAAGCGCCTTCTACGATCGACTTCACGGCGTCTTCCATGCCACCCCGCTGGAAAACCAGCGTGCTCTGCGACGCAGGGTCGGCCTTTCCCGTCCACGAACTTGGCGCGACGAAGACGAAGCTCTTCAGATCCTTGGCCTTCAGGTTGCGAAGGGCAGCACCAGCCAGCTTGCGCAGTTCATACGAGGAAAAGTTCTTCGCCTTGCCGCCGCCAATCAGCATCAGGCGCTTCGCCTTCAGGCCAGATGGCTTGTGCAGCAGGGCGATCTCCAGCATCTTGCCGGTGACTTCGCCTGAGGCAATGAGTTCGGCCGCCGCGTCGAGCACAGCCTTGTCATCGGTCTGGATCTGTGGCTTGTGTTTGTCGGATTTGTCGCCGTTGTTGTTTTCGGCGGCATCAAGCACCGGAATGACGAGGCACTCGGTTTCAACTTCTGAAGGTGTCCCGGTTTGAAGTGTAGTTTTCATAATTAAGTAGTCCGTCCTAATTCTTTCTGCTCCTGGCGACCGCCTCGCGCGCTTCCTTGTCGGCCGTCTTGCGCCGTTCGGTCTCGCGCTTGTCCCAATGCTGTTTGCCTTTCGCCAGGGCCAGCTCCACTTTCACCCTGCCATTGCGGAAGTACAGCCTCGTCGGGACCAGCGTCAGTCCCTTCTGCTGGGTCTTGCCGATGAGTTTGTTCAACTCATTCTTGTGCACCAGCAACTTCCGGGTGCGCAGGGGTTCGTGGTTGAAGATGTTGCCGTGTTCATAAGGGCCGATGTGGGCGTTGATCAGCCAGAGTTCGCCATCTTTCACCAGCCCGTAGGCGTCCTTCAGGTTCGCTCGCCCAGCGCGCACCGATTTCACTTCGGTGCCGCGCAAGGCGATGCCAGCTTCGAACTTCTCCAGCAGAAAGTAGTTGTGCGACGCGGCACGATTGACCGAGGCGTCCCGCTCCCCGCTGGCCGTAGGATCGCGCCGCGGCTGCTTTTCCTTTTCGGGACGACCTGTGGGGAACGACTGCCGGGCCATAAGTATCCACGCGCCACGCCAGCGCCGGGCTTCGCTTCTCCTGAACCGTGCATTACACCAAATCGGAGAACGGGGTGACATTACGCTGGGCGGGATTGACCGTAACGATCTTGCGCGTCGCGAACCTTCGATGCTAACACAGGATTAAAACACCGGCTTGCATCCTAGGTGAGAGGTATGTGAGATGCTATAATCGCGCCGATTACGATGACTCGATTCGCCACGCGGCAGTGATGCATTTGCAGGCGAACCATGCTCACGTTTAGCGTGGGTCCAAGTCTTACGTTCCGGAACCCGGCAATCCTGAGTTACATAAGGGCTGGGTTTCGGCGCAATTTCCCGGGATCTTAAGGAACTTGATGAAACGGTTTACCCGCGTCCTGGCGGTGCTGCTGATTGGCGCCGTTCTGCCCGCACTCGCCTCCAACGACAAGGCCGCCAAGTCGCTCTTTCAAAAGGGCAAAGACGCCGAAGTGCGGCAGGATTACATTGCGGCCTACAATTTTTACCACCAGGCCTACCAGCTCAAGCCCTCGGACCTGACTTATCGTGCCGCCTTCGAGTATGTACGCTTCCTGGCCTCGGCATCGTATGTTCATCAGGGCGAGATTCTGCTCAAGGCCGGAAAACTGCAGGAGGCACTAACCGATTTCGAGCAGGCGATCGCCATCGATCCGTCCAGTTTTATAGCGCAACAGGAGGCCACCAAGACACGCCTGCTTCTCCAAAAGAGCCTGAACCCTGCTCCTCCTGCGCCTACGACCGAATCAGCACTAACCAAGCGCATGGAGGAAGCCACCGGACCGGTTGAGCTGAGTCCTATTTCCCAGACGCCCATCACCTTAAAGCTGACCGAAGATGCCAAGACGGTTTACGAAACCATCGGCAAATTGGCGGGCGTGAACCTATTGTTCGATCCGGATTACACTTCGAAGCGCATTCGCGTGGACCTGAACGGGGTCACCCTGGAAGAGGCACTGGAAATTACGGCGCTGGAATCAAAGACGTTCTGGCGGCCGGTCACTCCGAATACCATTTTCGTTGCCGCAGACACGCTCGCCAAGCGTAAGGAACTGGAACAGAACGTTATCCGCACTTTTTATCTGACCAATCTCTCGCAGCCCAACGAATTGCAGGACCTGGTTAATATTCTGCGAACTTTGCTCGATACCCAGCGCCTGCAACAGTTTCCTTCGCAGCAGGCAATCGTGGTGCGGGGAACGCCCGATCAGATTGCGATGGCCGAGAAGCTGATCAATGACCTCGACAAAGGGCGGCCTGAGGTGGTGGTGGAAGTCGCCATCATGCAAGTCACCCGTGACAAGATGCGCGATCTCGGCATCAATCCGCCTGGCAGCGTCAGCGTTCAGTTGCAGGACAACAACGTGTCCACGACTAGCACGACGACGACCGGCACTACCGGCACCACAACCACGCCTACAACCGGCACGGGCAGCATCAACCTGAATAGTTTGGCCCATCTTAACGCCACCAATTTTCAGGTCACGATCCCGTCCGCCACGGCGAATTTCCTGATGAGCGACAGCAGCAGCAAGCTCATCCAACAGCCGCAAATCCGCGCCGCCGATGGGCAGAAGGCTTCACTGAAGATCGGCGAGCGTGTACCCGTGGCCACCGGTTCATTTCAACCCGGCATCGGGGGCGTGGGCATCAACCCGCTGGTCAACACCCAGTTCAACTACATAGACGTTGGCGTGAATGTCGACATTACACCGCGTGTGCACGGGCTCGACGAGGTGACCCTGAAAGTCGCCATGGATATCTCGGCGATTGACAGATACCAGGACATCGGCGGCATTTCGCAGCCGGTAATCGGGCAGCGCAAGATCGAACAGGAGATCCGCCTGCGGGAAGGCGAAGTCAACATCATGGGCGGTATCCTTGAAAACACTCAGACCAAGTCGCTGTCGGGAATTCCAGGACTGGCGTCCATTCCGCTTTTCAAATATCTCTTCGCCGAGGAGAAAAAAGAGGTCAGCGACAACGAAATCATTTTCATCCTGATTCCGCACATTGTGCGCGCCCAGGATGTGAACGATAGCAACGTCAGGGCAATTGACGTTGGCACCGCCAATACCATATCCCTGCATCACGGGATGAATCAGGCGCCGGACCAGCAACCGCGCACCACGCCGCCCCCGGGGCAGGCTGGCAGTCCGCAGGGGGCGCAAGGCAATGCACCGCAGCCGCAGGCCGGCCCGACTCCAGCCACCGGCACGCAGCCGTCCACGGCAGCGGCCCCTCCGGGCAGTGCGATCGTGAGCTTTGATCCGCCCATGCTGGACCAGGCGGTGGGGTCCACCTTCACCGTGAACGTGAACCTGACGGGCGCGCAGAATGTGTATTCGGTCCCGGTGCAGATTCTCTACAACCCTCGGGTGTTGCAGGTGCTGAACGTCTCGAATGGAACGCTGCTGGCGCAGGGCGGGCAGACAGTGGCGCTGGTCAACCGCGATGACAGCATGGCCGGCATTCTGCAGCTCACTGCCTCACGTCCCCCGGGCAGCGCCGGCGTCAGCGGCGACGGGGCGGTGTTTACGATCACGTTCCAGGCGAAGGCTCCCGGGCAGGCAACTTTGAGCATCAACCGGGCGGGGGTGAAGAACGCAAGCATGCAAAACGTTCCCGCCAGCGGCTCGCAGGCCATTGTGACCGTTCATTAGCAACAGCGTCTAACCGGTAGCAACCCCGACGCGCCCATTGTCGCAAGCCTGCGTAGTTGGGCGGCAACATAGCCGGTTGATTGCGAAATCAGTCCCGAGAAGGACTAAACTGAGAGCGGTGCCACTTAATCTTTCCAATTGCGTTCTTGCTGCTGCGGGAAGCAGTGTGCCTGAGTCTGGGCCATTTCAGCCGCAGCCCTTGGCCCCTCGCTCGGCTCGCAGAACCGGTTTCACGCTGGTCGAGTTGATCGTGGCCATGACCATCCTGATGGTCCTGACCGCGGTCGCCACTCCCGTGTTGCGTGTCGCCCTGCAACGCAACAAAGAGCGCGAGTTACGCCGCGATCTGTGGGAGATGCGCGATGCCATTGATCGCTACAAGGACGCCGCCGACCGGGGCGCATTCCAGACCAAGCTGGACAGCCAAGGATATCCCCCGGATCTCGACACCCTGGTGAAGGGCGTGGACTCCAATGGGAAGAAGATCCGTTTCCTGCGGCGTATCCCGGTGGATCCCATGACGGGCAAGGATGAATGGGGTTTGCGCTCGATGCAGGATGATCCCGATTCGGATTCCTGGGGCGGGCAGAGCGTTTTTGACGTGTACACCAAATCCGAAGGCACCGGCTTGGACGGCACCAAGTATAAGACGTGGTAATTTCCTGGGGCGCGACCATGACCCGGCGCTGGCGACAACGCGGCTTTACTCTGATCGAGTTGATGGTGGTGATCAGCATCATCGTCATCCTGCTCTCGCTCGCCATCCCGAATTACTCCTCGTCCATTCTGCACGCCAAAGAGACTGCGCTACGTGACGATCTCTACACCATGAGGTCGCTGATCGACCAGTACACGCTCGACAAGCAGAAGGCCCCGCAATCCTTGCAGGACCTGGTGGATGCTAAATATCTTAAGCAACTCCCCAAGGACCCCTTCACCAACTCACGCGATAGCTGGGTGCCGGTCACCGACGAGAGCATCATGTCTCCCGATCAGACCGAGCCGGGGATTATCGACGTTCATAGCGGCAGCGATCAAACCTCCAGCGAAGGCACCGCGTATAGCACGTGGTAGTGAAGAGCCATCAGCTTTCCGCCCTCAGCTATCAGCTTCCAGCAGTGGCGCCCCAGGTTGCGTCCGCCTTTCGGACGCTAACCCGGCCCGAGGAGGGTGCTGGCACGAACCGGCGAAGCTCACTGGGACGAACATCTATTTCCTCGCATCGCTGAACATAAATTTCCCCAGGTACATGGGATAGGACTTGGGCGGGACGGTCTTGGCGTTGTCAATCGGGTATGGGCCCTGCACCGTGGTGGGGAATCCCCAGATGTCTCCAGTGCGCATGTCGACGGCGACTTTGCCATACACCTGCGAGGTCCCGTCGGGCTTGCGCAGCATCGTGTAACCCGGTTCGATGTAGAAGGGGTAAGCCTCACTGGCTTGTGCCTGCACCGCCGCCGGGTGGACGATTGGGCGAAAGGCAATCATCCCAAGTAGAACTGCAATAACGATCAGCATTGCTTTCGTGAAGCGGTCGAGTGTCATAGTTCCTTCCAGTGAGGTTCGCAGATCCGGTGATGTTTCCAGCAGACTTGTTCCCACGAGGGCAGCGAGCGATCTGCTCCTCGGGGCTCTGAAGAAGCCTATCCCCGCGTTCGAAACCGGCGCTCGTGATGACGATGCATACGTTCATCATCGACTTGTTTCGCCTTGCCTCTAGTACTTTCCCCGGAAGAGGTAAACCAGTTCGATGACCAGGATGATCACCACCATCAATTCCAGGATGAATCCGCGGCTCTGGTGAAATTCGTCGACCAGAAAGCGATACAGTCCTCGGGCCGTTCGAAGCTTGTCGTTGACCAGGTTCTTGTACTCCGGAACCCCGACCTTGGCGGCTGCCAGCCGGTAAAGGCGCGCCGAAAACATGTCGCTGACGAACTTGATGGCGTTGTCGGAGCGCTCCACCAGTTCCGTCACTTCGACGGTCACGGAGTTCAGCCGAGACGCCTCACCGCGCATCTGCCAGCGCCGCCAGAAGCCCGCCCGGTGTTTCAGCGAGGTGTAGACGCCAGCCAGTTCGCGGGTCAGCAGCTCGTCATAGTGGCGGAACTCCAGCAACTGCGAGTTGACGTACTCCAGGATCTGCACCGAAGTTTCGGCGCCCGCCGGGGTGTCATAAACCAGCGCGGCATTCCATCCAATCACGACCAAGTCGTTGGGATAGTAGGAAAGGCTGGCCTGTAGAACATCATCGTTTTCACCGCGCGCGAGCGGGGCCAGCTCGCCACGCAATATCTGCGCAATCTGCGGACCGTGTTGGGTCAGCAGATCGCAGCCGAGCGGCTGGCCGGGCACACCGCTCAGGGTGAAAACGTAATAATCTTCGCTGAGCCATTCGCGGTATAGATGCACCAAGGCAGGTGCGATACGATCGAGCCGGCCGCGAATGATCTGCTGCGCCTGGCGCTCCAGCTCCGGGCTCGGGACCCAACGGGCCGCCAGTTGTACCAGCGTTTCCCAGCCAGCCTCGAACTCCAATTCAAACAGCACACTGATGACGCCATAGTCGTAATACTTGATTTGCGGAATCAGTTTCTCGCCGCTGGCCAATACGACGGCTTCCAGTCGCTCGACAACAGGTGGATTCTCGAAGCGCACATAGTCGGGAGTGGCATGTTTGAAGCTGGGCTCAACCCGCCGCGCGCCCAGGATGTCGCGCAATTGCTCGAGCCTGATCTCGTCGCAGACGTCGTGGAGGATGACTCCCAGGACGGAACCCTTCATGGTTGCAACCGGCGTGCTGGTCGCCATGGATCACCTTGCTCTCAAGTCGTAGTAGAAGATTGTACGTGAACCGTAACCGTGGGTTGCGTCGAGTAAGGTGGTTACGGCGCGGAGGAACCAAATCATGGTTCCAATGACTTTGACCATCTCACTACCGCGGCGGGAACAGGAACCTCAGCATGGGCGCGACGCGTTGCGACCAGGCAACCTCGTCGTGCTGGCCGCCTTCGACTTCGGTGTAGGAGAGGTCTTCGCCGAGCTTCCATCCTTTCTTGACCAAGGCTGTCTTCAAAGCGCGGGCATCCGGCAACGCTCGCTGGCCCTCCCTGGTACCGATATCCATCCAGATACGCAGGTTGGGCTTCCTCTTGAGTTCGGCGACGGTTTTCAGGATGGCGCGATTCCGCCACCACACCGACGGAGACATCGCGGCTAGCTTGCCGAACACCGAGCTATAGCGCAGCGCCAGGTACATCGAAACCAATCCCCCCAGCGATGATCCTCCCAAGCCGCAGTTCTGGATGCCGGAAAGCGTCCGGTAGTGGTGATCGACGAACGGCTTCAGCTCCTCCACCAGCATCTGGCCGTAGGTATCAGCCCGCCCGCCACCCAGCCGCTTGTCCTCGATGGGGGTGTATTCGTCGATGCGACGTGTCCCCGTGTTGTAGATGCCGACGACGATTAGCGGCACGATCGCGCCAGCCATGATTAGCTCGTCCGCCGTTTCGCCTACGCGCCAATACTTGCCGGGGATGAAGGACGTGTCGGGATCGAACAGGTTCTGGCCGTCCTGCAGGTACAACGTAGGATAGCGCCGGCCAGGCTCAGCGTCGTACAAGGGCGGAAGGTAAATGATGAGGTCGCGCTTCTCCTCCATCAGCTTCGAGGGAAACTGCTGGTGCAGCTGCAGGCGGGAGTTCAGATCGCCGGGTACGGCGGCAGGCACATTGGTCTGCACAGTGGGAACGGGCATAGGATGGCGCGTTAATGGTACGGAATTTAGTCTCGCAGTACCAGTGACTTTGATGCGTTGTTACGTCGACGACTCGAAACGCAGGCCTAAAGCCCCGTTCCACCTGCGTACTCGCGGAACTGATCAATCCCTACCTGGGTGTACTGCCCGACCTCGATGAGATAGCCATCGGGATCGCGCATGTAACAGCGCGTCTCCTGGCCGTCGGGATTGTCGAGGGGCTCGGTTAGAAACTGCGCACCCTTCGCCTTCCATTGCGAGTAGCAAGCCTGGATGTCGACGACGCGCAGGTTCAGGAAGCTGCTCACTCGCTTCGGGTCTTGAGGCGTCTCGAGCCACACTTCAGGCTTGTCGGGCGTAGGGCCGCCGCCCGAATTAAGTATGATCCACGAATTGGAGAGCTTGATGTAACAGGGATTCTCTTCCTTAACGACCGTTCCTCCCAGGACGCCGGCGTAGAATTCCTTCGACTTCACCTGGTCGCGCACGGTGAGGAAGTGGGCAACGTAGAAACCTTCTTCGGCGATGGGAGCGACGGGGAGATTCATGCTATCAGCCGGCATACTGTAAAATTTCCCTCCTGGACAGTTTCATCTCTGCTGCGTGGGTGGAGCACCGCTTCAGCGGTGCAATATGAGATCCGGCTTCGGACGGGCTTTAGCCGCCGAGGTAAGGCCAAGACATTACCTCCGGCGCTAAAGCGCGCATCCGGAGCGGTCACGCTTCTGCACGCCTGAAGGCGTGCTCCACCCGTCGCCTGCCATGGGTACTGAAACCGTCCTAGAGTATCAAACGTCACTTTGAGCGCCACAAAATCTCTCCCTCCGAGGCGTACATACTGTGAATCGTGAGTTTCACCGTTGGTGGTCACGCGACCTCGAACGCGACATGGAACTGCTGGTCTTTGGCCATGCTGGCGCCAAAGTCCTGGTCTTCCCCACTTCCATGGGACGCTACTTTGAATACGAAGACAACCAGATGGTTGCCGCGGTTGCCGACCGTATCGAGGCCGGACAACTACAGATTTACTGCGTCGATAGCGTGGACAGCGAAAGCTGGTATAACCAGCGGGCGCATCCCTACTGGCGGCTGCAACGGCATCTGCAATACGAGCGCTACATTCTGAATGACGTGCTTCCGCTGATGTGGAACAAAAATTGGACCCCGCGCACCATCGTGACCGGCTGCAGCTTCGGCGCCTACCATGCCGTTAATTTCGCCTTCCGCCATCCCGACAAGGTCACCGGCTGCGTCACCATGGGCGGCTCGTTCGATATCAAGAGTTTCCTCGACGGATGGTATAGCGAAGACGTGTACTTCAATAACCCGCCCGATTATCTGGCAAACTGCACCGACGGCTGGCGCTATAACCATATACGGACGGTGCTGGCCACCGGCGAATGGGACATGTGCTGGAGCAAGAATGAAGAGTTCGCAGCCGTCCTGCGGGGGCGCGGCATCCGCCATGAGCTATACGTGTGGGGCGAGCAAAGCTATCACGATTGGCCGTGGTGGCGGCCTATGGCGCGGACGTACCTGGAATGAGCGAGTGCGAAAATCAACCACAGAGACACAGAGAACAATTTTTACCACTGAGGACACGGAGATCACGGGTTTTTAGCGTTTTTTCTTCTCTGTCCGCTCCGTAGGTCTCTGTAGTGAAAAGGAATCTTAGTGACTGCCGCAAGGAGCACTTGATTCCCCAGGCGTAATCGATGAGAAGGGAAAAAGTTTCTGTGTCCTCTGTGTCTCTGTGGTGAATCGGTTTTGGCCGCTAATCGCTATTTCATGGCGACCGGTGCTCGAGCTTGCACCTGGTGGCGATGGGTCTCGACGGCCTCCTGCGCCAGGCGAATGAAGTCGGGCATGCGACGGGTGGCAATCTGCGACATCTTCTGCCCGAGATCGAATGACCATCCTGCCATAGTGATGCTCATGGCAAATGGAGCGTCGCCGTAAAGCTGTTCGGCAGCGGTGAGCAGCGAGGCGGGAGTCAAATGATGACTAAAGCCACCGGGTCCAGGCTCCGGCGAAACGGTGGTGCGCAGGATGGTGCCGGGTTGAGCGCCAAACGAGGCATCCAGAAACAGCACGAAGTCGCGCTGCAAGATGTCGTCCACCATCTCCGGGGTGAGCTGCTGGGCGGCGATCACTTCCACGTCGGGATCGTTCCAGAAATGCTGCTCCAACACGCGCGCGGCGTGGCAGCCGATGGCGTCATCTCCACGCATGGGATTTCCATAACCGATGATCAGGGTTCCGGGCACTTCGTCCTCTCCAGGCAGCGGCGCCATGGCCTGGCCTTTTCCCATTAACAGACATAATCCTTTTCTGCCGGGAAGGATGTGAGACGTCTCACCGTCCGCCGTGATGAACCGTTGAGGTCATTTCTTTCTCCCCGGCAACCCAGCCGGGTTCTCATGCGTGCGTTCGCGGAAGCGCGCCTTCATCCCGGTCGCCAGGGAGACCGCGTTCTCCCCAAACTTTTCGCGCATCCGGTCGGCGGCTGACAGCGCCTGGTTCCACTTCTCATGAGTACTCCTGCCTTGCAGGCTGAGCTGCTCGCTCTCGGCTGCAAAATGCGACGCGCACACACCAAGCAGCCGCACCGCGCCGCCCGTCCAGTTTGCGCGGAAGAGTTCACGGATTGTCGCCAGCGCTTCCGCGTCCACCGAGCTGGGCTGCTCCAGAGTGCGGGCGCGCGTGAGGGTGCGGAAATCGGAATAGCGCAGCTTCAATTGCAGAGTGCGGGCGTGCAGCTTCTGTTCGCGCAGGCGGCGACACACCATCTCCGCCAGCCGCGCCAGAGTCGCTTCCAGGACTTGCGCGTCGTCGGTATCGGTGGAGTAGGTGTGCTCGTGGCTGATGGAACGCGGCCCGTCGTCTTCGCCAATATCGCTATCGAACCAGGCGCCGGCGTCCAGGCCGCGGGCCTTGCCGGCGAGCGCCAAGCCGAGGGCGCCAAAGTTCGCCTCCAACCAGCGTTCCTCATGCCGGGCGAGATCGCCAATCTTCTGGATGCCCTGTTCGAGCAGACGCTTCTCCATGACCTTGCCAACGCCGGGGATCTTGCGCACATCCAGCGGCGCCAGAAATTCTGCTTCCCCGCCCGGCACAATCCACAGCACGCCATTGGGCTTGGCCTGGTCGGAGCAGATCTTGGCCAGCAGTCGCGAGGTACCGATTCCGATGGAGCAATTCAGTTGCGTCTCCGCTTTCATGGCGCCGTGCAGCGCATGGGCGGCGCGCATCGGCGGCCCGTGCAGGCGCTCGGTGCCGGTCATGTCCACGTAGGCTTCGTCAATGGAGACCATTTCCAGCTTGGGAGAAAAGTGGTCGAGCACCTGGTAAACCCTGGCGGAATAATCGCGATAGCGCTCGGGATGTCCGTCCACGAAGACGGCGTGCGGGCACAATTTGGCGGCGGTGCGCAGCGGCATGGCCGAATGGACGCCGAACTTGCGCGCCTCGTAGGAAGCCGCCGACACCACGCCGCGCTCGTGGCGCTGGCCACCGACCACCACCGCCTTGCCCTTCAGCGAGGGGTCGAACAACTCTTCGACCGACACGAAGAAGGCATCCATGTCGACGTGAAAGATGGTGCGTGGGGACATGCTGTGCGCGATTTTACAACTAGCAGTTAGCAGCTAGCATTTAGCATTTAGCAATTAGCAACGAGCAGCCAAGATCTGGCCCTTAGAGTGGGCGGGTATCGCATCAGGCAACCCCGTGTTTCACGATTGCGAGTCGGACTTGGCTGTGGCCAAAGCTAAACGCTAACTGCCAACGGCTAATCGCTTTTCCCGATTTGAACTTCCGGCACATCTTCTTTCCCCGAACCGGAAACCATCGAAGTCCCGAGCTGAGAGGTAGTTGCGCTGCCAACCCGCCGGGAATGAGTTTCATTCTGGGACCAGAGAGAGGGCGACGGTGTTCCCGGTTTTCCGCGGATCGGGAAATTCCCAAAAGAATCAACGCCTAAGCGCGACTGGGAATTTGGCAGCAGCCGTGCTCTCTACAAGTGCGGTTGCAAGGCAACAAGAGAATCTGGATCATGAACCGGGCCAGCCATAATCCGATCGGCAGCGCAAAGCAAGCGAAACCCTTGGCGAACCAACTTGGTCACCTTGCGATTGCCTGCGATGACGAAACTAGCCAGATGTTCTCCGCCGGGCAAGGACGCGAGGAGTGCGATGCGGGAAATCCGTACTCCTCGCGGGCCCTCAGCGGCGGCTGCGCGGCCTTGGTGCATGAGCTGGCGAACACTACTACCGCCGTGCTGATGAACGCCCAGGTGCTGGGATGGAAATTGCCTCCCTACAGCCGGTTGAAACGCCCGTTGCTGGAAATCGAGCGCAGCGCGCAGCGTGGCAGTGAATTGATGAAGTGCCTGCTACGCCGGCTGGGAACCGATGGAATGGATCCGGCAGACCAAGAGAGGCGATGTGTGCAAGATGACGGGCTGGGGTTGACCGATGCGGTGACGGCCCAGGAGCCGGGCGCTGACTCCGGGAATGCGGAGAATCTGCCGCCCCGGACGAATTGCCGCCCGACTCCTGGTTTTTGCGCAGTTCCGGAAGTTGAACTCACATCGACATGTGACGGTTGTACTAGTAGGTTTCCCAAAAAGGGATGATGGTAGTGAGTACGAAGACCCAAATCAATTTCGCGCCGCCACTTGGGGGCGAGCTCGCCGAAGAAGGGATGTCCCACGTGCACGCCATTGATACCGTGGCAGTTAGCGAACCGAGTTGCGAGACCAATGGACTGAACCTGTTAATCGTCGACGATGAGCGCTCGATGCGGGAGTCTTGCCGGGAAGTCGCTCACTCGCTGGGGTTTAACACACGGGTGGCGGACACCCCGGAACACGTCTATCAGATACTCGACACCAACAGCACCGATGTCGTGCTGCTCGATCTTCGTCTGCCGGACAACAGCGGTCTGGACGTTTTGCGCGAGATCAAGCTACGCCGTCCCGATACGCTGGTGATTGTGATGACCGGCTTTGCCACGGTGCAATCGGCGGTGCAGGCAATGAAACTGGGCGCCTACGATTACGTCACGAAACCCTTCAACTTCGAGGAACTGCGCCTGCTGCTGGAGCGGGCGGCAACCCATCTGAAGCTCACCGCCGAGAACCGCCTGCTGCGGGAACAGGTGAAGTCGAGGCACGGCTTCGGTTCCCTGGTGGGGCACGCGCCGGAGATGGAGAAGCTGTACCGCATTATCGCCAAGGCCGCGCACAGCACCCATCCCGTGCTGATTCTAGGGGAAAGTGGGACCGGCAAGGAGTTGGTGGCGCGCTCCATTCACTACTGCGGGCCCTTCCGCGACCGTCCTTTTATTCCAGTGGATTGCGGCGCACTGGTTCCCACCCTGATCGAGAGCGAGCTGTTCGGCTACGTGCGCGGCGCCTTTACCGGCGCGGTACGAGCCAAAGACGGATTGCTGGCCACCGCCGAGGGCGGGACGGTGTTTCTCGATGAAGTGGGCGAGCTGCCGGTGGACCTGCAAGCCAAGCTGTTACGCGCCATCCAGGAAAAAGAAGTGCGTCCGGTGGGCGGCACCCGCGCCATACCCATCAACGTGCGTATCCTGGCCGCCACCAACCGCGACCTCGATGTGGCGGTGCAGCAGGGGACCTTCCGCCGCGACCTCTACTTCCGCCTTAACGTGCTGACCCTGCGCATCCCTCCACTGCGTGAACGCAAGCAGGACATCCCCTTGCTCATAGGCAACGTCTTGGAGCGCATCAACGGCGCGGCCCAGATGCAGCACAGCGTGGGAGACGATGCTCTGCGACTGATGCTGAACTACGATTGGCCGGGCAACGTGCGCGAGCTGGAAAATTGCCTAGAACGCGCCTGCACCACCTGTTCTCTTCCCACCATTCACATTGGCGATCTGCCCACCCAATTGCGCAACTTCCAGGCGCAAGCCAAGCCGCCCATCCCGGTTTCCGATCCGGAGGCCGTTACTCCCATCGCCGAGTTGGAGAGGCAAGCCATCCTGCGCGCTATCGAAGTGCTGCAGGGAGACAAGCTGGAAGCGGCGCGCCGTCTGGGCATCGGCAAAACCACGCTGTATCGCAAATTGAAGGAATACGGCTCGGCACCCTGAGCTTCGCCGGCCTACACGCGACGCGGCGCGTAGGAGCGCGAAGCAAGAGCCGAAACAAGGGCTGTTGGACTGATCAGCGCCGCCCACGGCGCCAGTGGCAATGTGTGCCGGGCGAACGGCGGTAGGGAGGAAGCTATGATCCTGTTGGTGACCACATCTTCTCGCGCCCAGGAATGCGCCGCCGCACTGCAACAGGGCACCGGACAGCCGACCCAGGTGGCCAACTCAGTGCCGCGGGCGGTCGCGCGGCTGCAGAGCACGGAATACGACGCCCTGGCGATCGATCAATCGCTGCTGGAGGCTGATTCCCGCGCCCTCGACACCCTGCTGAATCACGCCGGCACCGCCCTGCCGATTTATGTCAACCTGGCGCTGCACCATTGTGACCGGGTGGTGCGCGAGGCGCAGGTTGCCTTGCGCCGGGCCGAGAAAGAGAAGCAATGGGCCATGGGCTTGGCGGAGCGGGTGTTGCGCAACCAGCTGCGCGCCGAGGTGACCGGCATCCTGCTGACCTCGGAGCTGGCGTTGCGGCAGCCGGCCATCCCCGCCGAGGTGGTGGCCAAGATTCGCCTGGTGCAGGACATGGCGGAGAAGATGCGCTCGCAGCTGCACGTCTTCTAGGGACACCGTCCGTTTGGAACGACTCACTACAGAGACACCGGGAGACGGAGAAAAAAAGAATTCTCTCTCACCACTGAGGACACGGAGACCACGGAGTTTTTATTGTCTTTCCTTCTCCGTGCCCTCCGTGTTCTCCGTGGTCACAATATTCTTCTCTGTGATATCCGTGCCTCTGTGGTTGACTTACATCTCTCCTATCGCACGGCCATCACCAGCAGCCTGGGTTCGGTCATGTCCGCGATGGAGTAGCGCAAACCTTCGCGGCCCAGACCTGAATCTTTCACTCCTCCATAGGGCATCTGATCCACGCGGAAGCTGGGAACATCGCCCGCGATGACGCCGCCCACTTCGAGTTCCTCAAACGCCATCTGGATGAGCCCGGCATCGCGCGTGAACAGCCCCGCTTGCAGCCCGTAAGCCGAGTTATTGATCTGGCGCAGTGCCTCGGGAAAAAATTCGTAAGGCTCGACCGTCACCACCGGCGCGAAAACTTCGGCGCAGTTGACCCGCATTTCGGGGCTGGTGCCGGTGAGCACGGTGGGCTCGACCATGGCCCGGTTGCGTTTGCCGCCGCACAGCAGCTTGGCGCCGCCCTTCACCGCCTCGTCGATCCATTCGGCAGCGCGCACCGCGTCCTGCTCGCGGATGAGGGGAGGCACGTCGGTGCTTTCCTGCATGGGATCGCCCGTCTTCAATTTGCCAACACCCTGCACCAGCAACTCGGTAAATTCATGAAATACCGGTTGGTGCACCAGGATGCGCTGCACCGAAATGCAGGTCTGTCCCGCGTAGGAGAAGCCGCCGGCCACACAGCGCTGCGCCGCGTGCCCGAGATCGCTATCGCTGTGGACGATGACGCCGGCATTTCCGCCGAGTTCCAGGGTGACGCGCTTCTTGCCGGCGCGCACCTTCAGTTGCCAGCCCACCGCGGCGCTGCCGGTGAAGGTGAGCAGCTTGATGCGGTCATCAGCCACCAGCAGGGCGGCGTTTTCGTTGGACAGTGGCATGACCGCGAACGCGCCCGGGGGCCATCCCGACTCCTGCACAATCTCGGCCAGCAGCAGCGACGAGATGGGCGTTTGCGGCGCCGGTTTCAAGATCAGCGGGCATCCGGCGGCCATGGCCGGCGCCACTTTGTGGGCCACCAGGTTCAGGGGAAAATTAAACGGGGTGATGGCGAAGACCGGCCCCAGCGGAAAACGCCGCACCAGCCCCCAGCGGCCGCTGGTCGATTCCAGCGTGTCCAGCGGGATGTACTCGCCATAGATGCGCGTGCTTTCCTCGGCGGCAATCTGGAAGGTATTGATGGCGCGCTCCACCTCGATGCGCGACGTCTTGATGGGCTTGCCGGCTTCCTGGCAGATGGTGCGGGCAAATTCTTCGCGCCGCGTGGTGATGCCGTCAGCGACCTTACGCAGAACGCTGGCCCGCTGCTGCGACGTCATCTTGCGCGTCACCTCGAAGGCCCGCACCGCCGACTCGATGGCCACCTCGACGTCGTCGCGCTCCGCCTCCGACACCACCGCAATCACGCTGTGATCGTAGGGTGAGGTCACCACGACCTCGCGACCGTGCGTGCTCCAAGTTCCGTTGAGGAAAAATCCGAAGCTGCGAGTGGGGGTTATGGTCTGGCTCATGTTCAATACCTCCGGCGCCACGGCAGGCCTGCTGGCAAAGATTGTAGCGCCGTTTGTGGGCTGGTTGGAGTGAAGTTCAGCCCGCGAGATGGAGATGAGAAGCAACGAATGCTAGTGTGCGCAGTCGCCATCGTCGCAACCGTGGCCGCGCAATCCCTGCACGCCCTCGCGCGCGATGATGGGCGTCATGACCAGTGCGGCGACCGGGTCGGCCCACCACCAGCCCAACACCATATGCAGCAGCCACCAGAGCGATGCTGCCGGCCAGTAGCCCAGAGACGAGCGCAACCGCCGCTTCGAAACCACTCCAGGCAATCGTGAAATATTCCAGGCGCCGGCCGCGCGCAACCAGCGCGGTCCAATCACGTGCTACGGGCGTACTTGCGGGATGGATGGGCCTTATTGGTGAGAAAGTGTAAGCGCGCGTGATTCGGTTGCGCGTTGACCCGTCGAAAGTCATTCACCACGGAGGACACGGAGACCACGGAGTTTTTATTCACCACCCTTCGGCTTCGCCCAGGGCAGGCTCCGCCACAGAGGACACAAGGTTTTCTTTTTTCTTCTCCTCGATCGCTGTGGTTGAATCCGTCGAATTATTTACCACGCAGGCTCTGCTCAAAAGTAGGCTGCGCGGAGAACACGGGGTTGTGTTTATTTCAAATTCTCTCCGTGACCTCCGTGTTCTCCGTGGTAAATGCCTTTTGAACTGGCAACTGGCTACTGACAACCGCCCCTAGTCCAGTCTTACCAGAAACACTCCGCCCTCTTTCACGTGGGTCTTGCTGGCGACTTCCTGCGCCTTGCGTTTGTCGTCGCCGGGAGGGCGCAGCCGCACCCACTCTCCCGTAGGCCCGGTGAACTGGATCACATCGGCGCCTTCGTAGTGGTCTTGCAGCTTCTCTTTCAGCTTGCGGGCTTCGCGCTCGCTCTGGAATGCGCCGATCTGCACGCACCAGCGGCCGCCTTCGGCAATCGGCGCCGGCGCGGACAGGACCTCGACCTTCACCTCCGCCGTGCCCGGCCGCCAAACATCCACCGCCTTCGCCGCCGCCAGCGACAAGTCGATGATGCGATCTTCGACGAAGGGCCCGCGATCGGTGATACGCACCACCACGGCATGTCCGGTAGATTGGTTGGTCACGCGCACCACCGAGTTCATGGGTAGCGTGCGATGCGCCGCGGTCAACGCGTTCTGGTCATAAACCTCGCCGTTGGAGCCGCGGTGGTGATGATACGGAGGCCCGTACCAACTGGCCAATCCGGTTTCCACGTAGATGGGCTTCGCGCCGTGCGGAACCGGCGCTGGCTTGGCATTGGCTTCGGTGCTGGCAGACGGAGCAGATTCTCCGACGGTAGGCGGAGGCGGAACAGGACGAGCGCGCACGGTCTTGTGCCCGCCGCAGGCCGAGAGCAGCAGCAGCGCCGTGCCCACGAAGATGAGGAGCGGGACTCGCGTGGTCAGCCCTTTTTCTTCTTGCCGGCATCCATCATGTCGGCGGCCTGCTTCAGCTTCTCGCTGGCAATGCGCAACCCCGTGCTGGAGTGCTCGCGGATGGCGGGCACCAGTTCATTGTTGATGTAGGCGATGAGTGTCTTAGTTTCCTCTTCGATGCGTTTCGAGGCATCGCCAAACACGTCGTCCAATTTCGCCCCCGCCGTCTGGAACGGACGGCTAGCCTTTGCACTTTTTTTCTGCACCATGGGACACCTTGTGAGCCGCAGAGTTTTTCAGCACAGATTATGGGATGGGCGGCGGCCATGGTCAATTGACAAGGACGGCACCCCGGCAGGGGGCAGGGACTAGGGGCTTGGGGTTAGTGGTCAGGAGTTAGGGGTCAGGAATTCGCATTCAGCGATCAGCCGTCAGCATTCGGTCTCCAGCGTTGAGCAATCAGCCGTCAGCATTCAGCACTCAGCCAAGTACTGTTTAGGCGGAAATTTAAGATTTGTCATCCTGAGCGGAGGCGGCGCTTCGCCGCCGGAGTCGAAGGATCTGCGGTTACGACGACTTGTGACCACACTCACATCACAAGCTGGTGCGCGCGTGACAAGATCGGCAATGTGAGAGAACACCGATATGCGACCTACATCCTCGCCAGCCGGTCGCATCAGTTCTACGTCGGAGTCACCAACAACCTTGAGAGGCGGATGCGTCAACACAGGGAACACGCTTTCGAGGGCTTTACTGCGCGGTATCACATCGACCGATTGGTCTGGTACCACATCTTCGGCGATATTCGCGATGCGATCGCACGCGAGAAACAGCTGAAAGGCTGGCGAAGAGAGAAGAAGATTCAGTTGATTGAATCGGAGAATCCCACCTGGCAGGACTTGTCGGAAGGGTGGGGCAAGCCAATCACTCTGAAGGACATTCTTCGCCGGGATGGCGAGTAACCGCAGATCCTTCGACTGCGGCGGCGAAGCGCCGCCTCCGCTCAGGATGACAAATCTCAAATTTCGAATGCGAAAAGCCTTGGCTGGCTGAAAGCCGACGGCTGAATGCTGAGTGCTGACTGCTGAATGCTGCTCACTGCTGTTAGAATTTCCTCATTCCCTATGCCCGTCCGCAAGCTTTCCGGTTCCGAGGTTCGGTCCATGTTCCTGCGCTATTTTGAGCAGCACGGGCACAAGATTGTGCGCTCGTCGTCGCTGGTTCCGGCCAACGATCCCACGCTGCTGTTCACCAACGCCGGCATGAACCAGTTCAAGGACGTCTTCCTCGGCATCGAGAAGCGCGACTACGCGCGGGCCACCTCGTCGCAGAAATGCGTGCGCGCCGGCGGCAAGCACAACGACCTGGAGAACGTCGGCTTCACCAATCGCCACCACACCTTCTTCGAGATGCTGGGTAACTTCAGCTTCGGTGACTACTTCAAGAAGGACGCCATCGCCTTCGCGTGGGAACTGGTCACCTCGCCGGAGTGGTTTGGCATCGAGAAGGACAAGCTGTTCGTAACAATTTTCTTGGGAACTGGCGAACCTGATGTTGTACCGCGCGACAGGCAGGCTGAGCAGTACTGGACCGAAATTTTGCAAAACGAAGGCCTGCCGCTCGAACGCCTTCATGCCTTCGGAATGAAGGAAAACTTCTGGCAAATGGGCGACACCGGCCCCTGCGGCCCGTGCAGCGAGATCCATTACGACATGGGACCGGCCGCCAGCGACGCCGGACACACTGAGTGCCAGTTTGGGTGTGAGTGTGGGCGCTATGTCGAACTCTGGAATTTGGTCTTCATGGAGTATCAGCGCGACGCCCGCGGCAAGTTGAATCTTCTGCCGAAGCCGTCGATCGATACCGGCGCCGGCCTGGAGCGCGTGACAGCGGTGATGCAGGGCGTGATCTCGAACTACGACACGGATTTGTTTGTGCCGCTGATTAAGCGCGCAGCCGAGTTGACTGGAGCCTCGCTCGAAACCGAGTTAAAGAAGGAAGACGAAGAAGAGCGGCATCATCAGGCAGCGTCGCTGCGGGTGATTGCCGATCACGCGCGCGCGTCAACGTTTCTCATCTCTGATGGCGTGGTGCCCTCGAATGAAGGTCGCGGCTACGTGCTGCGCAAGATCATTCGCCGCGCGATTCGCCATGGCCGGCTGTTGGGCCAGGAGAAGCCTTTTCTCTTCGAGATGGTGCTTGCGGTGCGCCATCTGATGAAGGATGCATATCCGGAGCTGATCGAAACTGCGAATCGCGTGTCGGAGACGATCAAGGACGAAGAGACCCGGTTCGCTCACACGCTTTATTACGGTAATCAGGAATTGGTTCGAGATCTCGATTCGGTTTTGTTCGATGGAATCCAAAGTTTTTTTGCGAACGATCAGACGAAGTTCGCAGCCTTCGCCTTGGTTGAACCCAACTTAGACCACCGGAGCATTCGGCAAGCATTCAGCGAGCCCGGCAAGGGCTTGGCCCTTCCTTTTTCGGATTGGCCGAAAGTTGCACAGAGAATCAGGAAATGGAGCGGAAACATAATCAAGTTTCCGGGTGACCGGGCTTTTCGACTCTACGAGACGTTTGGGTTACCGCTTGATTTCATCGAGGAGGCTGTTCGAGACGCTGGACTCGAGTTTGATCGTGACGGCTTCGAGGACGCAATGGCCGAGCAACGCAAGCGGGCCCAGGCGTCCTGGAAGGGCGGCTCCAAAGCCAGCGCTAGTCCTGCCTATCAATCGCTGCCGCACACCGTCTTCGAAGGCTATCGCAAGACGCTCTCCACCGGATGCGAGGTGCTGGCGATCATCAAACCGCACGATGGCACGGGGATGGGTGTGCAGGAGCTCAAGCCGGGCGAACGCGGCGAGATCGTGCTCGATCACACGCCGTTCTACGCCGATGCGGGCGGGCAGGTCGGCGATGTTGGCTGGCTCTACGGCGAGGACCACAACACCATCGTTGCCGATGTCGAAGGCGTCACTTATCCCGTGCAAGGCGTGCGCGCGCATCGCGTCATCGCCAAGCAGCCCATTCACGTGGGCGACAAAGTAGACGCCATGGTCAACGACGAAGTCCGCCGCGCCACCATGCGCAACCACACTGGCACGCATCTGCTGCATGCCGCGCTGCGCAATGTGCTGGGAACGCACGTGAAGCAGGCGGGCTCGCTGGTCGATCCCGCGCACTTGCGCTTCGATTTCTCGCACTTCGCCTCGCTCGACGACGAGGAGTTGCAGGACATCGAAGACCTCGCCAACAAGGAAGTGCTGCGCAACGACCGCGTCGAGGTGATCGAGGACGTGCCCATCGACGTGGCCGTCAACGAGTACCACGCGATGGCGCTCTTCGGCGAAAAGTATGGCGACCGGGTGCGCGTCATCCGCATTGGCGACTTCTCCACCGAACTATGCGGCGGCACGCACACCTCTGCAACCGGTGAGATCGGGCTGATCAAGATTTTGAAAGAGGGCAGCGTCTCCAGTGGCGTGCGGCGGCTGGAGGCCGTGACCGGCGAAGGCTCGCTGCGCCACTTCCGCAAGGATCATCAGCTCGAAAATGTTGTCTCGACGTTGGTGCGCGGCGGGGACGATCAATCGCCTGCCGACGCTCTGAAGCAGGAACTGGAGCGCCGCGAAGAAGAGCTGAAGAAGCTGCGCAAGGAACTAGACCAGGCGCGCATGAAGTCGGCTTCCACCTCGGTGCAGTCGGCGGCGGAGAACGTGCGCGAGATCAAGGGCATCAAGGTCCTGGCCACGCGGGCCGACAATCTGGAACGCGCGCAACTGCGGGTGCTGATCGACAACCTGCGCAACAAGCTGGGCTCGGGCGTGGTGGTGCTCGGCTCGGTCAGCGACGGTAAGGTCGCGCTGATCGTGGGCGTGACCAAGGACCTGACATCACGCGTGCAAGCGGGCAAGGTCATTGCGGAAGTTGCCAAGAAGGTCGGCGGCTCTGGCGGCGGGCGGCCCGATATGGCCGAGGCTGGCGGCAAAGATCCTGCCGCGTTGGATGCGGCGCTGGCCGAGAGTTATAACGTGGTGGAACGTTTATTGCAGTAAAAGAGGCTGCAAGAAGCAGCCGCAAGGAGGGCTTTGTGCGCAAGACAGTGATGCTTACGGTGGTGCTGATGGCCTCTGCCGTTTGGTTGCCGGCGCAGGATGCGGCCAAAACGAGCGGCAAGGGGTCCGACCTGGAGACGATCGAAGGATGCCTGCGGCACTCTGAGGGTCAATACACGCTCATCGACGACACCAACACCATCCATCACCTTGTAGGCGGCGCCAAGCTGCTGACCCACCATATCGGCCACGAGGTCGAAATCACCGGTAAGCCCGGGACCCGCACTCTGGACACCACTCCCGCGGGGGTTGCATCCGCTGCGGTGGTGCAACCGATTATCGAAGTAAAGAGCGTGAAGCATATAGCGGACACTTGCAAATCGGCCGGCAACTGACTTGGACGCACCGCTAATCATCGTTTGAGCGCAAGAAGCGGGATGAGGCGATGAGGGGTGGAGTATAGAGTCTTAATGTGCTGAAGGGGACGGAACCGCAGATCCTTCGGCTCCGGCGGCGCAAACCCGGCGCCGCCTGCGCTCAGGATGACAATTCTCAAGCGCGTGTTCGGCTTGCCGGCGAGGCGTGGGCTCACTCATGATGACAAGCGATGACAGGTGAGAATTGGGTGCTTTTTAGGCGAAAAAAGAGTGCATCCAGCGGTTATCCATAACCCTCTAAACGGTGTAAGGTGGTTAGTCATGGCGATGGGAGAAACGACTTACGTGAACAGCGTCCGCGAGCAGTTACTGGCCGGACGCGAGCGGTTGAGCGACGTGCTGGCCGGCCACGAGAGCGAACAGATGCTTCGCCTGCTGGCGGAAGTGGACAGCGCCCTGCATCGCATTGAACATGGCTCTTTCGGCGTATGCGAAGTCTGCGCGGGAGTGGTTCCCAAAGAAGTACTGATGGAAAATCCACTGGCTCGGGTTTGCCTGGAGTGCCTCACTCCTAAGCAGCAGCGCGCGCTGGAGTACGACCTGGAACTGGCCGCGCAGATCCAGAAAGGATTGTTGCCCCCGACGGATGTCGCCATCGCGGGCTGGGAGATTTCCTATCTCTATCAGCCCGCCGGCATGGTGAGCGGGGATTATTGCGACGTGATCAAGGACGACGGCCACCTCAACTTCATCATGGCCGATGTTTCCGGCAAGGGTGTCGCAGCCGCCATGCTCGCCTCGAACCTGCGGGCAGTCTTCCGCTCGCTGATACCGCTGCGCCTGCCGGTTGAAGAGCTGATGGTGCGCGCCAATCGCCTGTTCCACGAGAGCGCGCTGCCCAATCAATACGCCACCCTGGCGTTTGGGCGTACTTCGAACCAGGGTGAACTGGAACTGGCCAATGCTGGTCACCTGCCGGTGTTGCTGGCCGGCAAATCGGGCGTGACCACGTTTGAGAGTAGTTGCAAGCCGCTGGGATTTTTCTCCGACGAAGGAGTGCATGTGGTGAGGGCTGTCATGTCGCCCGGCGATACCGTCGTTCTGTACACCGACGGAATCAGCGAGACCAGCAATGCCGATGGCGAGGAATATGGCGTCGAAGCCTTGCGGAAGCTTGTTGCCGAGCAGTCGCCGTCATGCTGTCCGGCCGAGCTGGTGAAGGCCTGCAAGCAGCGTCTAGCAGCATTCCGTGGAACAATGGAACGCGCCGATGACGAGACGCTGCTGGCGATTCAGTACGCGCCGGCGGCCGGCAGCTGACCGTGTAAAACGGCGTTGCCGACGATACGTCCCCTTAAGAGTAGAGGACTATCGGAGCATGTTTGGCATAGTGCTCGAAGTCACGATCGGAAGTGTAGATGGCCCATCCTCGGCGTAAGGCGACGGAGCACAGCAGCATGTCGATCGCGCTCCCCGCGATACCGTGCGCTTGGCAGGCATTGCTAGTCTCGGCGGCACCTTCGTAGTCTTCGATCTCGAGGTCGACATCCGGGAAATTGCGCAATTCTTGCTGCAGCCGCGCAAACTGCTGGGAGCGCCTTATTCCGCTCAGCAGTTCCTGCCGGACGGCACCAAGTAGCTGTGCCTGTCCTGCTGCTACTATTTTTTCCAAAACAGCCACTTGGGCCTGCTGTCCTCGCGAGAGCTGATGGGGATCCCGGCGTAGCATCAGAGACCAGATCGAGGTGTCGACCAGCACCGTCACCGGGGCTTCCGCCAGCGTTGGGCTTTGTAGTCGTATGCAGGATCGTAGTCAATGGTGCCGGCCAGCTTGAATATCCCCATCTGCTTGCGCCGCTGAACGTATTCCGCGAGCGCTGCCGTCACGGCCTCTTTCTTGGTCTTATGGCCGCCAACGGTCCGGGCTTCCTCAATGAGGCCGTCGTCTAGCGCGAGATTTGTAGACATAGAATTTCACCTTTACCATTGTCACACATGCAGATGTGTAAGTAAATGTGTAGGTTGCGCGAGACGCGACAGACGAGAAAAATCGCCGGAGCAGCGTTTTGGGGCTGCTGAGAAACCTTGGTGCCGAAGAAGGGACTCGAACCCCCACACCCTTGCGGGTACATGGACCTGAACCATGCGCGTCTGCCAATTCCGCCACTTCGGCGAGTGGATGCGAGCCAGATCGTCGGCCCGCCATCGGGAAGCATGATTATTGTAAAGGCGGAATCGGAGAATTAGCAATTCGCCTTGCGCTATCCGCGAGAGGCACAGAGGAAGCCAGCACCTAATTACTTACACCTCTTCTACCGAGCGTGCGAGGCGGCTTCTTCGATCAGGGCGGCAACCTCCTTCGGCCTGGAGATATAGACCGCGTGGCTTGCGCCTGAGACTTCGACTTGGTGGCTTTTGGCTCGCGTGGCATACCAGCGTTCGAGGTCAGGGTTGATAGCTCTATCTCTTGCTGCAACTAACATCCAGCTTGGCTTGCTTCTCCACGCGGCCACGGTGATGACCGCTTTGAAGTTGTCGGCTGCGTTGAACACCTGCGATCGCGCCATGAAAGCGGCCTGCTCAGCGGGCAGGTCGGCTGCGAAGTAGTCGTGAAACTGCGCGGGGTCGAGGTAAGTGAAGCCGTCTGCCGTCTTCTTGATCGCAGTGGACTTGCTGAGGTCGCTGGGGAAGCGCTTTCCGTCGTCGGCTTCATCCTCTCCAGCATCGGGCATGTGGGCTGCGATATACACCAAACCAGCAACTGACGGATCCGTCCCGGCTTCGGTAATTACGGCTCCCCCATAACTGTGAGCGACAAGAATGCACGGTCCATCTTGTAAAGCGAGTATGCGCTTGGTGGCAGCCACATCTTCCTTAAAGGACGTCTTCGGCTCTTGCACGATGCTGACGTTATAGCCATGCTTGACCAGGATGTCGTAAACGCCTTTCCAGCCGGAACCATCGGCCCAGGCGCCGTGAACCAGAACAATATTCCGAATGCGATGCGTTTCGTTCTGCGCGGAGAGCCCACAGCAGGTAAACAGCACCAACCCGATGCAGAGAGACTGTGCTGCTCGCATGGGCTTCCTTGAGGTACTCATCTGTCGCTCCTTTTGCGAGTTGATTTGCAGCGGCCCAGCGGCTACCCAGCGGAAAGCGAGAGGGAAAAACTAACTGCTTAATGCCTAAATGCTAGCGGCTTCTTCTCAGCTTGCCGCCTCCGCGGCCTCGCTGGCACCCTGGGCCCCGTATTCCTTCAACTTGTTATGCAGAGTCTTCAGGCTGATGCCGAGGATGTCGGCAGCGCGCGTCTTATTGTTATTGGTAGCTTCCAGAGTTTTCAGGATGAGCAGGCGCTCGGCTTCGCCCACGGTGGTGCCCACGCCGAGACGCACGGCATTGGCCTCCTGCACAGGAGCGCGCGGGGCCACATGGCCGAATCCCGGGGGCAAGTGCCGGGGTTCGATCAGCGGGCCGTCGCACACGATGACGGCGCGCTCGAGGGTGTTGCGCAATTCGCGAACATTGCCGGGCCAGGCATGCGCGTGGAAGGCGCTCGCCACCGCATCGTTTATGCCGGCAACGGTGCGATTGTGCTTTTCGTTCATATCGGCGAGCAACGACTGCACCAGGTCGGGCAGATCGTCCTTATGCTCGCGCAGTGGCGGCAAGTGGATGTTGAAGACGTTCAACCGATAATAGAGATCGTTGCGTAAACTGCCGCGCGCCACCGCTTCTTCCGGAGGCTGGTTGGTGGCGGCAAGGACGCGCACGTCAACGGAAGTCTCGCTCTTGCTGCCCAAGCGGCGCAGCTTGCGATCTTCCAGCACCCGCAACAATTTGGCCTGGGTGCCAATCGGCATTTCGCCGATCTCATCGAGCAGCAATGAGCCGCCCTCCGCCAATTCGAAACAGCCGGTGCGGCGTTCCAGCGCGCCGGTGAAGGCGCCCTTTTCATGCCCGAAAATTTCGCTCTCGATGAGCGTCTCCGGAATGGCGGCGCAGTTGATGGCGACAAATGGTTTGGGCTTGCGGCTGCTGAGCGAGTGGATGGTGCGCGCCACCAGTTCTTTGCCGGTACCGCTCTCGCCCGTGATGAGCACCGACGCCGTGCTGGGCGCCACCATCTCGATCAAGCGGAACACTTCCTGCATCTTCTTCGAGGGGCCGACCAGCGAGCCCAGTACGCCGACGTCCCGCAGTTTGCGGCGGCTGGCTTCCAGTTCGCGCTCGGTGCCCTGAATGCGCGAAGCATTCTGCAGAATGTTGCGCAGCCGGGTGGGATTCACCGGCTTCTCGATAAAGTCGAAGGCGCCGATCTTCATCGCGTTGACTGCGGCATCCACGCTACCTTGAGCGGTGAGCAGGATGACGGCGACGGATTGCGGTTGGGCTGCGATGTGCTGCAGCAGTTCCATGCCATCCATGCGCGGCATTTTCAGGTCGGTGACCACGATCTGCGGATTCCACGACCCGACCTTTTCCAGACCTTCAACCCCGTCCACGGCGGTTGCGGTGTCGTAGCCCCAGGCCCGCAGCAGTTCCGCCATACCTGTGCGCTCGTTTTCCTCGTCCTCAACGATCAAGATTTTTTCACGCAGCATGGGGAACAGGGCCTCTTGCAACTCGAGTAACAACTTACAGCCTGGCGATAAAACACGAGCTTAGATGCGAACCAGCGGCTCTGGGTCGAAACGCGACCAGCCCAGTTCAGCGGAAGCAGTGCAATGACCACCAACGCCAATAAAGTAACATCTTTCGAGCAACTTTCGCTGGAACCGTGTAGCTTGCAGAGCGGATTTCAGAACACGGGTTACCAAACTACTGGGCCAAGACTGGTGGGCCTGTTGCCCAATCCGTACCGGCTCTGATGACGATTCCCGAATCGGTACTGGAGGCTACTCTCTGGCGAGTTCGTTTTGCAGGTCAGACCAGAGGCATCGCCGCCATTCGCGGTGGTTCCGGTCGTTGGAGCCAATCGGCAATGCCGGTTGCTAGGGCGGGAAATGGCAATCCGGGACGCCCGCGGCTCGGAACGGGCTGGGTTTGGCCGCTGCCAAACCCTATAACGGCGCCGCGAGGCCCGCATCGTGTAGCGACCCGAAAACCACTTCGTACCGACTTCCGGAGGCAAGACCGTGCAGTTGCACTGGCGAGGCTGGTGGTTCCGGAGGGTACAAAATCAGTAAACATTTTTCCACAATAAAACAGCCGACAACAAGACAGGCTTTGTTAATCTTGCGTGTTGCTGTACAATCAGTTGCGGTTGCGAGCAGGATAATTGCCTGCACTTGTACTGACACAATTGAAACTGAATTTCATTTAGGCCACTTTGGTTGCGGTACTGCTAGAGTTCCGGAGGATTGCGAATGTCTTCTCGTATTGGAGTAGTTCCGACACGTCTTATTGCTTCATCGATTGCGCTGGCGTTCGCGCTGTGTCTATTGGGCGTCCTTGCTACAGCGCAAACTGATATTCAGCCCAAAGACGAAGTCTTTGGCGGTTATTCTTGGTACCACCCTAACGGGCGAGTTGACTATGGTTACAAAGTCGCAGATATCCCGGTGGGCTTTGACGCCTCGAACGTATATTACCTTCCCGCGTGGCACAATCTGGGCGTCCTGTTCGACGGGAGCGGCCACTTCCATGGCAACGAAGATACCGACGTGGGTTATATTTTGGGAGGATTGCAGTACAAGTGGCATACCGACACCTTCTCTCCGTTTGTGCGGGGTTTTGTCGGTGCCGCCCGAATATCACCCCCGACTTACATAACGGCGAATGTGCAGTCGGGCCGCGATGAGTGGCAGGCCGCAGCCGGCTTCGGTGGCGGCTTCGACCTGAACATAAACCACAGGTTCGCGCTCCGCCTGGCGCAGGTGGATTACATTTACAGTAACTATAAACCCAGCGTTTCGTTTTTTGGGTCTCCGCAGTGGAACAGCATTCGCTTGGGAACAGGCCTTGTGGTGAACCTAGGCACCTACTACTCCCCGGCGTTGGCTGCAACCTGCTCGGCCCAGCCTAACGAAGTGACGGAAGGCGAGCCGATTACGGTTACGGCGACGGGCGCCAACTTCAATCCGAAGCACACCATCACTTATGCCTGGACGACCGACGGCGGCAAGATCGATACGGCGAATGCGCAGTCGGCCCATATTGACACCACCGGCGCAACCCCGGGTTCCCACACCGCCAACGCGACACTCACCGATGCCAAGATGAGAAAGATGAACTCGGCGACGTGTAGCGCGGCCTTCACCGTTAAGGCGAAGCCGATGAACCCGCCGCAGGTGAGCTGCTCGGCTGACCCGACCACGGTACAGGTGGGTAGTCCTGATCCGACATCCAAAATAACGGCGAACGCGACCAGTCCGGATCCGGGAGTAACCATCTCCAGCTACTCGTACTTGGCTTCGGCCGGAACGATCAGCGGAAATGGCACCACCGCGACCCTGGACACGACCGGCGCACCATCTGGGCCGATCAATGTCAGCGTCACGGCGACGGATTCACGCGGTTTGACCAACGCTCAACCCTGCGTCGCTACAGTGACGGTTGAAGGTAAGGTCGAACCGCTGCAGATGACTTCGCGTACGCTTCAGTTCATCGAGCGTCCGAAGCAGAAGTACATTCCGTGGCGCGTTGACAACGAAGCCAAAGCTATCCTCGATCAGGACGCCTTGGCGCTGAAGAATGCTCCCGACTCCAAACTGTTCATCGTGGGTTACGCCGATGGCGAGCCCCAGCCGATGATCGGTGTGGGCAAGAAGAAGCACGCAATGGATCTGGCTGCACAGCGTGCGGTAAACGCCAAGGCTTACCTGGTACAGCAACAGGGCATCGACCCAGGCCGTATCGAGGTACGCAAGGGCACGGGCAAGGCTCACGAAGCGGATACCTTCTTCTGGGTACCGAAGGACGTGGATCCCGCCACTGCCTCAGCGCTGCAAGGCACAACCCCAGTCGACGAGTCGATGGTGACGCCAAGCGAGAACGCCTATCCGAAACCGAAGACGGCGGCTCCCATGCACCATCACAAGACGGCAGCGGCGAAGCCGGCCCACGAATAAGTGAGTTTGGCTGGAACTCTAACACCGGTGAGAGCGCAATGCTCTCACCGGCTTCTTATTTGGGGAACGAAGCTGTTTCTTCCCTTGTTGACTCGTCCAGATTTCCGTGGTGCGCCGCTTGCCATGCCCGCATCCAACGTAGAGTAGCCGCAAGTTTTCGCGAATCGTCACCTGCGGCAAACTGCGGACTTTACCGTCCGGATACTGGTAGCTTTAGCAGCTACACAGGCCGCTTGCTCCGAGTTATGATCTAACAAATGGCTCTTTCGGTGTCTGTTCTTCTTATGCGTAAAATTGTGTTGTCCCTGGTGAATCTCCTCTTCTGCGTTGCCCTGCTCTTCAGCATCGGATCCTATGCATCAGAATGGCGGCTGATCGGGCCCGAGGGTGGCGACGTGCGCAGTTTGGCCTACGACCCCGCCGATCCCAACCACATCCTGCTGGGCACCAGCGCGGGACAATTATTTGTCTCGCAGGACGGCGGCAGCTCCTGGGCCCTATTCGCGCACCTCGGCGACGGTGATGATTATGTTCTGGACCACATCGTCTTCGATCCCACCCACTCGGCCACGATCTACGTCGCAGGATGGAGCCTGTACAACCAGGAGGAAGGCGACGTCTTCCGTTCCGACGATGGCGGGCGCACCTGGCGCGCGTTGCCGATGGTGCACGGCAAGTCCGTCCGGGCTCTGGCCATGGCGCCCAGCGATCACAACACCCTGGTGATTGGCGCCCTCGACGGGGTCT
>Ga0187880_1000352_pt1 | contig 40190 bp, 39 predicted proteins | sample June2016WEW_19_4_FD_132998 | JGI IMG/M metagenome (GOLD analysis project Ga0187880, IMG submission 132998) | Peatland microbial communities from SPRUCE experiment site at the Marcell Experimental Forest, Minnesota, USA - June2016WEW_19_40 | ecosystem: Environmental > Terrestrial > Soil >... | reverse complement strand
GTCATCCACGGCGACATCTTCGCCGACAACCTGCTGTTTCGCGGCGAGCGGCTGACCGCGATGCTCGATTTCGACGCCGCATGCCGCGGCAAGTTCATTTTCGACATCGCGACCGCGGTCAATTCGCTGTGCTTCGTCGACGGCGCCTACTCGCTCGACCGCTTCCGCTATCTGCTGTCGGGCTACGAGTCGGTGCGCACGCTGTCGCTGGCGGAATGGGACGCGTTTCCCAACGAGCTGCGGTTTTCCTCGCTGCGCTTCACCGTGACGCGGCTGCACGATTTCTTTCTGCAGCCGGTGGACGGCCACAATCGCGTGGACAAGGACTTCCGCGAGTTCTTCGATCGTCTGCGGGTGCTGCGCCGCGAGCGCGCGGGCGGGATGGAGCCGCTGCTGATGGCGATGGCGACCGGATACGACTACCGCAAGTATCAGAAGGTCAAAGCCACCGAGCGCCGCCAGGCGTGAAGGGTTGAAATACGCGGCCTGATTCACCAATCCGCGGAGAGATCCGTTGCCTTCAATTCTTGACAACCTGAACGCCGCCGCGCCCGCGCTATGGCTCGAGGTTTCTCCCCCGCGCGGAATCAATCCGGGGCCGCTGCTGCGCCGTCTCGCCGAGCTGGTGGGGCAGGTCGATGCGATCAATCTGACCGACAACGCGCTGGGCAAGGTGAAGATGTCGGGGCTGGTGTTCGCCGCCGCGATCAAGGGGCGCCTGAAGATCCCGGTCGTGCTGAATCTCTCCTGCCGCGACCGCAACCGCTTCGCGCTCAAATCCGATCTGCTCGGCGCGGCGGCTTTGGGGATCGACGCGGTGGTCGCGCTCAACGGCGACAAAATTCCCCCCGGCGCCGACGGCGTCGCGATCGCCTCGCATGACATCGACGCATACCGATTGCTCGCGATGATCGGCGACTTGAATCGCGGCGACACCGGCGAGGGCAGGCCGCCGCTGACCAGGATCCCGTCGATCATTGCCGGTGCGGTTGCGAATCCGAATCGAAAGAACCTCGAGCGCGAGTTCGAGCTGCTCGCGCGCAAGGCCGCCGCAGGTGCGCGCTTCGTGATCACGCAGCCGGTGTTCGACGCCGAGACCGGGCGGCGCTTTATCGCCAAAGCCAACCGCCTGGGAATCAAAACGATGCTCGGAATTCTCCCCGTCAAGCGCGAGGCGATGGCAACCTACCTGATCGACCGGGTGAAGGACCTGAGCGGCGCGCGCCGCCATCTGGACAGGTTCGGCGGGATGAGCGAAGAAGAAGTCCGCGCGATTTCGCTGCGCGAGAACCTGGCGCTGATGAAGTCGCTGGCCGGTGAGGCCGCCGGCTTCATCATCATGAGCGGCGGTGGCCCGTCACTGGCTATCGAGCTGGCTCTTGAGTTCAGCCGCTGGCGCGAGGAGGTCGGCAAATGAACCGTGTTCGGACAGACGGGAATCGCGGCGGCCGGGGATCGAAAGTGGAAAAAGCGAGCGCCGAAACGGCCGCCCGCGACGACGCAAACAGCCGCGGCCAGGTCGAAGATGCGGTCCGCGTCATCATCCGCCATATCGGTGAGGATCCCGATCGCGAGGGACTCAAACGCACGCCCGCGCGCGTCGCCAGCGCTTACGAGTTTCTAACCAGCGGCTACGCGATGGATCCCAAGGAAGCGATCAACGACGCGCTGTTTGCCGAACAAGACTACCAGGAAATGATCCTGTGCAAGGATTTGGACTTCTACTCCCTGTGCGAGCATCACCTGCTGCCGTTCATCGGCAAGGCGCACGTCGCGTACCTGCCCAATCGCAAGATCGTCGGCCTCTCGAAGCTGGCGCGCCTGGTGGAAATCTACGCGCGGCGGCTCCAGGTACAGGAGCGCTTGACCACCCAGATAGCGCACACGCTGATGTCGCAGGTCAATCCGCTCGGCGTCGCCGTGGTGATCGAGGCCGAGCATCTGTGCATGCGGATGCGCGGCGTCGAGAAGCAGAATTGCTACGTCACGACGTCGGCGATGCTTGGCGCGTTCCGCACCCACACCGAAACCCGCCAGGAGTTCATGCAGCTGCTGCGCAACGGCAAGCCTTGACGCGTCGCGAATGAATGATGCTCAGGCCCGTAACACGCGCAGCCCAAGGTGGCGCTCGAAGGGATCGAAGTCGCGGTCGCAATGAAGCAGCATATGGCCCCCGGCGATACAAAATGTCGCGATAATCGTGTCGATCGTGCCGCGAGGCGTCACTCCGCGGGCTCGGAGCGCGCGATGGTTGCGCGCGGCGGCAATCGCGATTTCATGGCCACCCATTCGGCGAAATTCGAGCGCCGCGAAAACCTCCTGCACTCCCCGAAAGTCGACTTCGGATGCAAAGCCCTGCAGAACTTCGGTCATGATCAAATCGCCGACCACGAGCTGCGGCGTGGGGATCCTGCCGAGAGCATCGGCCTCGGCGGTAGGCCGACCATTGAAGTAGTCGATCCATACCGAGGAATCGACGATGATCATCGACGCGGTTTGCGGTCGCGGCGCATCGCGGTGAGGTCTCCCTCCCAGCGAAATTTGCCGCGCGCCGAGCGAAGTAACCGCTCTTGCTCGGCCAAACGGACAATCAATTCGAGCCCCCGCTGTACCGTCTCGCGCTTGGTGCTCGTGCCCGATACGCGCATCGCCCGCTTCATCAGCCCGTCGTCAATTACGATATTAGTCCGCATGGGGTATCACCTGATGTGTATGATAAGCCAAGTTAGTACACACCACAAGAGCCAATAACGATGGCTGCTGACGACAAATCGCTGGACGCACTCGGTCAATATGCGCTCCGCTACGTCAAGCCCGGGCATACCATCGGGCTTGGGACGGGCAGGGCGGCCAACGCCTTCATTCGGGTTCTGGGAGCCAGCCAGATTGAGGTTCGCGGAGTGCCGACTTCCAGCGCGAGCGAGCTACTGGGCCGCTCGGTGGGAATCCCGATCGTCACGCTGGCCGACGCGGGAAAAATCGACACCGACTTCGACGGCGCGGACGAGGTCGATCCGCGCCTCAATCTGATCAAGGGCTACGGCGGCGCGCTGGTGCGCGAAAAAATCGTGGCCGCGTCGTCGCGCCGCTTCGTCGTGCTGGTCGGCGAGGAAAAGCTGGTGCCGAAACTCGGGCATCGCGGGAGCCTCCCGGTGGAAGTGATCCCGTTCGGCGTGGTGCTCGCAATGGCGAAGATCAAAGCGCTCGGGATGAAGCCGCGAATTCGCGAAAACGGCGGAAAGGAATTCGTTACCGACAGCGGCAACTGGATTCTCGACTGCGCGGTGAAGAAGATTGCCAATCCTGCCCGGCTCGATCGAGATCTGCTGGCGATTCCGGGCGTGGTCGGCACGGGGTTGTTCGTCGCGATGGCGGATGTCGTCCTGGTCGCGGAGTCATCGGGAAAAATCCGCGTCCTCAAGCGCTAGCAACGTGCGCACGACGAGCAGCATGTTGAATAGGATGCTGTTGGCAGCGGCAATCAGTTGGATTGCTTGCGTGACTTTGGGATTGCTATTTGCTGCTGGCGTTACTGGACGTTATTTTTTGTTCAGCACACTTTGCCTGCCTGGTGTGGTTCCCGTCGCCCTTCTTGGCAGCACGGTGGTTTCGATCCTCGTAACACCAATTGCTATATGGTCTCTAAGAACGGGCGTGAGGAACTTCTTCATTTATGGCTCGATTCTTTGGTTCGCATTGGCTGCTTACGAGCTTGTGATAGTTCCGAGGTACGGCGCTTACGGATTGCCTTACGGTTTGTATGGCGGGCTCCTTTTGGGCATTGTCGGCTTAGTCATTCTTGGGTTCATCCCTGCTGCCAAGTGACGCGTCGCCGATAACGTGAGCTCACCGGCTACAGATTCCGATTCCGACAAAGTAGCGCGGGCGGACCTGGAAACGATCTATCGCGCGGCCGTCGCGGCTGTCGATCCCGCCCGGCTCGTCGGGCGCGCGATGGACGGCGGATGCCACGGTGCGGATCATGTTCCCGATTTGATCGCGGGCGCGTCGCGAGTCTGGATGCTGGCGGTGGGCAAGGCGGCGGCCCCGATGGCGCGCGAGATCGAACGCCGCATCGGCGACAAGGTCGCCGACGCGATCGCTGTCATCCCAAAAGCTGCGACAACGGAGCAGGCCTTAATACTGAAAAAAGTGCGCGTCCTCGCGTCGAGCCATCCGGTACCCGACGAGTCATCCGAGGCCGCGGCACATGCGGCGTGCGAAATGTTGCATGGGGCGGCGGCGGACGACCTGGTGATTGTCGCGCTGAGCGGAGGCGCGTCGGCGATGTTCACCTGGCCGGCCGAAGGTATAGCGCTGGCGGACAAGATGGCGGTTAATCAAGCATTGCTCAAAGCCGGCGCGTCGATTCGCGAGCTCAATGTCGTGCGCAAGCATCTTTCGGCCGTGAAGGGCGGACGGCTGATTCGCCATTGCGGCGGCGCGCGCGTGCTTGGGCTGATCCTGTCCGACGTGCCGGGCAACGACCTGGCGACTATCGGCTCGGGCCTGACTGCTTGTGACTGGAGCAGCTTCGGCGACGCGGTCGCGGTGATGAAGCTGCGCAACGTCTGGGGGCGCGCGCCCGAGGCTGTGCGCGCGTACCTGGAGCGCGCGATGGCGGGCGAAACCGACGCGACGGTAAAGTGCAACGACCCGATTCTCGAACGCGTGACCAACGTGATAATTGGCGACGGTGAGGTTGCACTCGAGGGCGCCGAACGGGCCGCGGCTGCGCTGGGGTATCATCCGGATCGATACAACGAGATGCGTGGCGAGGCCAACGACGTCGGCGTCGCGATTGCGAAGTCCCTGTGCGAGGTCACGCGCGAGCGGGTATGCGCGATGGCAAGCGGCGAGCCGGTCGTGACGGTGCGCGGCGGCGGGCGGGGTGGACGCGCCCAGCAATGCGCGCTGGCGGCTGCTATCGAACTGTCGGAGATCGGAGGCGTGCGTCGAATCACGGCGTTGTTCGCGGGCACCGACGGAATCGACGGGCCGACCGACGCGGCTGGAGCATTCGCGTCGCCGGGCACGGTCGCCGACGGCGATCGCGCCGGAGTCAGCGCCGCGACCGCGTTGATCCGCAACGATTCGTATAACTTCTTTAAGGCGGCGGGCGGGCTGTTCGTCACGGGTCCGACCGGGACCAACGTTAGCGACATTCTTGTGGCTGTGGTGAATTACTGAGGCAGGGGCCGATTGATGACGCTAAACCGTCAAAAGAGTCTGGCGAGATTTCGCGACGAGGAATTCGATCTCGCGGTAATCGGCGCGGGTATCAATGGCGCGGCCGTCGCGCGCGACGCCGCGATGCGGGGACTGCGTGTTGCGCTAATAGACCGCGGCGATTTCGCGTGCGCCACGTCGTCGCGATCGTCGAAGCTGATTCATGGCGGCTTTCGCTATCTTCCGCAGGGACAGTTCAAACTCGTGCACGCGGCGCTGCGCGAGCGCGAGCGCTTGCGCCATCTCACCGCGCCGCACCTGGTGCATCCGATTCAATTTCTGTTTCCGGTGTATCGGGGGCGCGGCTTCAATCGTTTCACGATGGCGATGGGACTGACGCTGTACGACCTGTTCGCCGGGATGCCGTTCAAAGAGTGGCACTCGAGTCTAAACGCCGCCGAGGTGCGCGAGACCGAGCCCGCGCTTTGCAGGGACGGATTGACCGGCGGCGCGATGTACTTCGACGCGTGGGCCGACGACGCGCGCGTCACGTTCGAGAACGTGCTCGACGCGGATTTGCACGGCGCGGCGGTCGCCAATTACGCGGCGGTCGAAAATTTAAGCCCGAGCAACGGCAAGATCGTGTCGGCCGGCGTGCGCGATCTGCCCGGCGGCGTCAGCCTTGAGCTGCGCGCCAAAACATTTCTGAACGCGGCCGGCCCGTGGGTCGACGAGATTCGGCGGATGGACGATCCGTCGTCGAAGCCGAGCGTGCGATTGACCAAGGGCGTGCACCTGGTGTTTGCGCGAGCGGTTCTGCCGGTGCGCGAATCGATCGTGCTCGCCGACGAGCGCGGCCGAATCGTGTTCGTGATGCCGCATGACCGTTACGTGCTGGTGGGCACGACCGACACCGATTACGCGGGCGATCCCGCAAGCGTCAGGACGGAGCCGGACGACATCGAATATCTGCTCGCGGTGCTGGCCGAGAGTCTGCCGGGGATCAAGCTCAAGAATGCCGATCTGGCGACCAGCTTCGCCGGACTGCGCGCGCTGGTCAGGGCGGAGAAGGGGGCGGCGGCGCCGTCGTCGGTGCCGCGCGAGGAAGTGATACTCGAGAGTTCGTCGGGGCTGATCACGGTGGCGGGAGGAAAGTTTACGACGCATCGCGAGATTGCGCAGAAGCTCGTCGATCTTGTGATGCAGCGCCTCGGACGCCCGGTGGGCGTTTGCCCAACGCTCGCGACGCCGTTTCCCGGCGCGCGGCCACTGCTCCCGGGCGACGAACCGGGCATCGGCGCGGCGATGCGCACCATCCCGGCGGCGGCCGCTGAAATCCTCAAAGCGCGTTACGGGACGCGCGCGCCGCTGGTCGCGGGAATCGCAGCCAGGCGCCCTGAGCTGGCCGAGCCGCTGTCGCGCGGCTGTCCCGCGATCGCGGCGGAGGTGGTCCACGCCGTTGGCAGCGAGATGGCGCATTCGGTCGGCGACTTTCTGATTCGGCGCACGTCGTTGTCGTGGCGTTCGCCGGTCGAGGCGGAAGCGGCGGCGCCTGCCGTCGCGCGAATCATGGCGGCTGAACTCGGATGGGATCGCGCCCGCGAGGACGCCGAAGTCGCCGGCTTCACGCACGAGCAGCAGAGCCGCCGCGCCATCGCCTGAGGATTCGTGGCGGCACGCGAATCAATCGCAAATTTGAAAAAGCGCGCGGGCAGAGTTGCGGGCATGCTTGCGAAACTGTATCCCGAGGCGCGCATCACGCTTGACTTCGAAACGCCGTGGCAATGCCTGGCGGCGACGATCCTCTCGGCGCAGTCCACCGACGTGGGCGTCAATCGGGTAACGCCCGGACTTTTTCGCGAGTATCCCGACGCGCGCGCGATGGCGGCGGCGGACCGCCGGCGCGTCGAAGAGTTGATCCACAAGACGGGATTTTTTCGCCAGAAAACCCGCTCGCTGATCGGAGCCGCCAGGAAGATCGTCGAGGACTACGGCGGCGAGGTTCCATCCGAGATGGAAGCGCTGGTAAAAATCCCGGGAGTCGGGCGCAAGACCGCGAACGTGATTCTCGGGCATATTCACGGCAAGCCGGGCTTCGTCGTGGATACGCACGTGCGGCGGCTGACCTATCGGATGGGATTCACCAGGCGCACCGATCCCGCAAAGATTGAAATCGACATGCAGAAGATCCTGCCGGCCGGCGATTGGACGATGTTTTCGATGCGGCTGATAATCCACGGGCGCCAGCTATGTAGCGCGCGCAAGCCGGCTTGCGAGGTCTGCGCGCTGGCCGCGGATTGCCCGAAGATCGGAGTGCGGACCGCGCCGCGCGGCTAGCGAAGGTCCGCGTCGATCGCGCCGGCGCGGGCGATATCGCCGAGCCATTTCGCACTGGGCTTGAGCGAGCGCGCTTGAGTCTCACGATCGACGGCGACCAGTCCGAAAGTCGGCCGATAACCCGAGTTCCATTCGAAATTGTCGAGCAGCGACCAGTAGCAGTAGCCGTGAACGTCGATTCCGTCGCGGATGCATCGCGCAACACCGTTGAGTGCGCGCCGCACATACTCGATGCGGCGATCGTCCTTGTCGGTGCCGATGCCGTTCTCGGTGACGATCACCGGAACTTTGGCGATCGCGGCTGCCTGGCGGATGTTGGCTTCCAGCGCTTCGGGCCAGAACTCGTAGCCCATCAGTGTTGTCTCGACGCCGGCTTCCGGGGGCAGGGCGCCGTCAGGGCCGATGCGATCGCGAGTGTAGGTCTGCACGCCGATGAAATCGTCGCCGCGCGCCGCCTCGTAGAAAATATCCTGGCATTCGGCCTTGATGTAATCGCGCCGCTGTTCGCCACCAGGCATGGCCTGGAGGTCGCCAAGCGCAAGGCAAATTCCCACCGGAAATTTGCCGCGCGACGATTTGAGCGCGGCGGCGGCCAGCCGATGCGCCTCGAGCATCGTGTCGCGCGCCTTCATTTGATCGCACATCAGATACGGCGCGAAGCGATTAGGATCGGCGCCGATGCGCCGCGCCGCCTCCGCAAACCATTCCAGCCGCGACGGGTCGAGTTTCAGCGGCATCGCGCCGAGCAGATACTGGTAGGCGCCGAGGTTGGCCTCGTTGATGGTGCACGCAACGCCAATCAGGTCGCCGAGATGCGCGGCCGCGCGCTCGCAATATCGGGCGAATCGCTCCGCGGTTTTTTTCTCTTCCCATCCCCCGTCGCCGGCAACCCATCGCGGCGAAGTGAAATGATGAAAGGTTACCACCGGCGTGATCTTGTGCTCGTGGCAGCAGGCGAGCACGCGGCGGTAATGGTCCAGCGCGGCGCGCGAAAACTCGCCCGGCTCGGGCTCGATACGGGCCCATTCAATCGAAAAGCGGTAGGTGTTGAAGCCGAGCCGCGCCAGCATCGCAATGTCGTCGGCGTAGCGATGGTACTGGTCGCAAGCGTCGCCGGACGGCTCGACGAACGGAGAGCCGGGGACATGCTCGAGCACCCAGAAATCGCTGTTGATGTTGCCGCCCTCGACCTGATGGGCGGCAGTGGCGGTTCCCCAGAGGAAATTGGCGGGGAAAGTGAAGCGCTCGGTTGGCATCGCTAATCTACCTTATAAGGATGAAATTTTTCCGACGTTACAGCGAAAGCCGCGCCGCCGCCAACCCACTATTTGAACATCGCGCTCGAAATGCAATAATTCCCTTTCCATTATCCCGTCCAAGGCGTCACGTGAACGGTGAAAATCCGAATCGAGGACATAACGGCGGATGCCAAAGAGATGGCGTTCGCCGAGCCGGAGCAGGAAATCAACCGTATCCTGGGGGAGGGACCGATCCGCGAGTATCACCTGGAAGGACCGGTCGAAGTGTCGGTGTCGTTCTATCGCGCGGGGACGGAACTGTTCTTCGCGGGCATGCTCAAGACCCGCACCGGGGCCGTGTGCGCGCGATGCGCCGAGGATTTCGACGCGGCCGGCGATCGTCCGTTTCGCTTCGTGCTGTCACCCAAGTCGATCGGATACGACGACGACAATCTTCGCGCGGAAGACCTGGAATTCTCGCTCTACGAGGGCGACGAGGTGGACTTGAGCGGGCTGATTCGCGAGCAAGTCCTGCTCGCATTGCCGACGCGTCCGCTTTGCCGGGAGGACTGCCGCGGTCTGTGTCCGCATTGCGGCGTAAATCTCAATCGCAGCACGTGCGGATGCCGCGTGGAAATCCCCGATCTGCGCATGGATGCCATCCGGTCGCTTAAACTACCGCGCACCTGATAAGCTCAACCTCAACATTTAGGAAGTAATTCGCTATGCAAGCACCCAAACGCCGTACTTCGCACTCGAAGAAAAACATGCGCCGCGCGCATGATGCGCTCCGCGCCGTCAATCCCGGCTCCTGCGCGTCGTGCGGCGAGCCCGTGATGCCGCATCGCATCTGCCGCCATTGCGGCTCCTACCGCGGCCGCCAACTCGTCGAGATAAAGGAATAGGCGCGGCGGAGTACGACCGTGAAAATCGCGCTCGACGCGATGGGCGGTGATCTCGCTCCCAAGGCGACCGTTGAGGGCGCCGTCCTGGCAGCCCGCGACTTCGGCATCGAGGTCGTGCTGGTGGGCGACGGCGAGATCCTTGCCCGCGAGCTCGCCGACCACGAAGCCGCCAACCTGCCAATCCGAATCGAACACGCGCCCGAAGTCGTCCTGATGGACGATTCGCCGCTGGAATCAGTGCTGTCCAAACCGCGGTCGTCGATTCACGTCGGACTCGATCTGGTCAAGCGCGGCGAGGCCAGCGCATTTGTCAGCGCCGGGAATTCGGGCGCCGTGATGACGGCGTCGATGATGATCCTGGGCAATCTCACCTATGTCGATCGGCCCGCGATCGCGGCACTCGTCCCGACCAGCGAAGGATTCGGCTTGCTGATCGACGCGGGCGCAAATACCGACGTGAAGCCGATCAACCTTGTTCAATTCGCCGTGATGGGAAGCGTGTACTGGCGATACGTGCGCAACGTCTCGCGGCCGAGCGTCGGGATTCTTTCCAACGGCGAGGAAAGCTCGAAGGGTACCGACATCACGCGCGCGGCGGCCGCGATGCTCGAGCAGATGCCGACCTACGTGCACTACGTCGGGTACGTCGAGGGGCGCGACATCAACCGGGCGAAGGTTGATATCGTCGTCACCGATGGATTCACGGGCAACGTCGCGCTCAAGACGATGGAGGGATTCGCGTCGTTCCTGCTCGGCGGCCTGCGCGGGGTTTTTGGTGGAAGCTGGCGCGCGCGGCTGGCGTATCTGCTGGTGAGGAAGAATCTCACCGCGATGCGCGAGCGGGTCGATCCGTCGGAATACGGCGGTGCGCCGCTGCTGGGCGTCAACGGCGTGTCGATCATCGCGCACGGTTCGTCGGACCCCAGGGCAATTCGCAATGCAATTCGAGCCGCGGCGAACGAGCATCTGGTGCATCGTGTGAACGCCGAAATTCTGGAAATTCTCGCCAAGATTCAACCCGCGGGGCCGGTCAAGCCGGCAGCCGGCAAGGGAATCAGGGCATTGTTCGGCAAAATGCGCGAGCGGTTGCATCGCCGCGACAAGGAAGCCGAGTCGGCCAAGCGCGACGACTCGCATCCCGCGCCGGATCGCGACGCGGGCGCGGTGCGCGAGCGGTCCTCGGAGCAGGGCGCGGACCATCATGCCGAGGCGGCCAAATTTGAACGCGCCAGCTACGAATCTACACACTCCCGCTCGCGCGACAGCGACTCCGATAAGGATGAAGCGCGCGGCGAACCCGCCGACACCGGCGCCGCATCGACGCTGTTGAACGGCACGGCGCCGAGCGCCGACAAGCCGCACAAGTCAGGCGAGCTGCGCCCGCGCGACGAATCGGATGCGGGCGCGCATCCTGCAGATCGCCCGAAGGGCGAGTCGTGAGGCGCCGGGATTAGATGAAGTTGGCGTTTCTTTTTCCGGGCCAGGGATCGCAGCGGGTCGGGATGGGCAAGGAACTCGCCGATAGTTTCCCGGTCGCGCGCGAGACGTTCAAGGAAGCCGACGACGCGCTTGGGTTTGCGCTTTCCACGCTCTGCTTCGAAGGGCCGGAAGATCAACTGCGACTGACCGCCAACACGCAACCCGCCATCGTGACGGCGTCGATCGCGGCGCTGCGCGTCTATCGCAAGGAAATCGGCGGCGAGCCGGAAATCGCGGCGGGTCACAGTCTTGGCGAATACAGCGCGCTGGTCGCGACCGGGGCGATCGGGTTTGCCGATGCGATCCGCGCGGTGCGCGAGCGCGGGCGCTTGATGCAGGAGGCGGTGCCGCCGGGACAGGGCGCGATGGCCGCGCTGATAGGGCTCGAGCTGCAACAGGTGGAGGCAATCTGCGCGGAAGTCACCGGCGACGGCAAGTTCGCCGTGCCCGCGAACCTCAACGCGCCCGGCCAGGTGGTTATCGCCGGGCATGCGGCGCCGGTCCGCCGCGCGCTGGAGATTGCCAAGGAGCGGGGCGCCTCGATGTCGGTGGAGTTGAAGGTCAGCGCGCCCTTTCATTGTGCGCTGATGCAGCCGGCGCGAGACGGGATGGAACCGGTGTTGCGCGCAATCCGGGTCGGCGAGTTCAAGTTCGGCGTGATCGCGAACGTCACCGCTGAGGTGAATCGCGATCCCGCCCGCGTCGCGGCGCTGCTGCTTGAACAGATTACCGCGCCGGTAAGATGGGAAGAATCGATGGGCCTGGTCGCCCGCTGCGGCGTCACCGACGCGATCGAATTCGGCTGCGGCCGCGTGCTGATGGGCATGATGCGCCGGATGTATCGGACGATTCGGGTGCGCCCGCTTGAGGATCTCGCATCATTGAAGGCGCTGTCGCAGCCGGCTGCTGCCGCCAAGGCCTGAGTTAGTAGACGGTTTTGAAAAAATGCATATTGGAGTAGGGTTCTGTCCAGCGTATGGACGCGATCCTACTGAGTGGCCTTGTCGGCGCGATTGTTGGCGCCGCGACGGCGATAGCGGCGCAATTTCTCGGCCATCGTCTGGCGACCAAAAGAGAATTGCTCAGATTTCAGATTCAAAGTTTCGAGCGATTCAGACGGGAATTCAGTGAAGACGAAAACCTGCGACAAATCAGTATCAAGAAAGAACCTCTAACCGACGATGAGATCGATGACTATCTTGGGTTCTTTGAAGAAATCGGACTGTATTTTCATCGTAACTTGGTAGATGTGGAATTGGTTGATGAGATCCTGGGTGACTCAATTATCGATGCATGGGAAGATGAGCACATCCGGAGGGCGATCGGTTCGGTTCGGGGTGCAGAGGACGACCCGACATATTTCCGATATTTTGAGCGACTCGCAAAGCATTTGATCGAGATGCGAGACAAGCGAATCAAGAAGTGAGCGTGAATCATGGAAGAACGAAATCGAAGAGGCGGTGGCCGAAAAACTCTGAAACGAACAAGTACGCGCCGCAAGTGAACAGTGCGGGGTCGACGAATCGGAACCTGCCCGCCGCCAAGGCCTGAGCGCCGCCTTGCGTCGGCGGCTTTTAGTCCTTATGCTGCGCTGATAATTTGATCGCGATCCCCTGGCCGTTACCTCTGGTCTTCGCGGCACGGGGATAATGTTAGAATATTTGTTGGCGGCCTAATCACGGCTCGCTGCCAGGAGGAACGAGAGCACGATGGCTCAAGACATCGAAACCAAAGTTCGCGAGAAGATAAGCGAGCAGCTGGGTGTGGCCGCCGACGAAGTAACTCCGGAGGCCTCGTTCATCGAGGATCTCGGCGCGGATTCGCTCGATATCGTCGAGTTGGTAATGGCGCTGGAAGAGGAGTTTAACATCGAAATCTCCGACGAGGACGCCGAGAAGATCCGCACCGTCAAGGACGTCGTCACCTATATCGAGGCTCACAAGAGCTGAAGCTGCGCGACCCAAAACCCGCTCGCTATAAATCGTCAGGTCCGCGGCGTTTCGCCGGCTGGACCCGGAGCTAGACTATGCGGTGTCCATTCTGCCGCAATCGTGGCAACCGGGTCGTCGATTCGAGGCTCTCGAACGACGCCATGTTGATTCGGCGCCGCCGCATGTGCTCGGCATGCAAGCGGCGTTTCACCACCTACGAGCGGGTCGAAGAAGCGGCCCCGATGGTCGTGAAGAAAGACGGCCGCCGCGAGCCATTCGACCGCGCCAAGATAATCGCGGGCCTCAAGCGCGCCTGCGAAAAGCGGCCGGTCTCGATGGAAACGATCGAGCAGATTGCCAACAACATCGAGACCGCGATGGCCGATAAGGGCGACCGCGAGGTCGCAAGCAATGCGATCGGGGCGGCCGTGATGAACGAGCTGCACAAGATCGACCAGGTCGCGTACGTCCGCTTCGCGTCGGTCTATCGCTCGTTCAAAGACATCGACGAGTTCATGCACGAGCTCGAAGACCTGATCAATCAGCGCAAGCAAGCGCCCGCACCGCGCGCCGCCGGTGATAAGAAAAGCGACCCCGCCTCCTGATTCGGGAATGCTTGCATCTGCCAGGCGGCGGGCTCTCGACAAGGCCGCGACTGGGGACCAACGCTTCATGCGCGAGGCGCTCGCGCTGGCACGCGATCGGCTGGGCCTGACCACTCCAAATCCGACGGTAGGATGCGTAATCGTGCGCGGCGGGAAAGTCGTCGGCCGCGGCGTCACGGGCCGGGGCGGGCGTCCGCACGGCGAAACGCAGGCGCTTGCGGATGCGGGCGCGCTGGCTCGCGGCGCGACCGCATACGTATCGTTCGAGCCGTGCGCGCATTTCGGCAAGACGCCGCCATGCGCGAACGCGCTGGCCGCGGCGGGCGTCAAGCGCGTCGTAATCGGATGCGTGGATCCCGATCCGCGCGTCAGAGGGGGCGGAATCGCAATCCTCAAGCGCGCGAAGATCGAGGTCGCGGCCGGAGTGCTCGAAGCCGAAGCGCAAGCGGTGAACGAAGGGTTCATCACGCGGATAACCCACGGGCGGCCGATGGGAATACTCAAGCTCGCGATGTCGATGGACGGCCGGATTGCGGCTGCCGGCGGCGATTCGCGATGGATCAGCTCGCCGCCGTCGCGTGAAATGGTGCATCGGTGGCGCCGCGAATGCGACGCCGTGATGGTCGGTGCAGGGACCGTGATAGCGGACAATCCACGCCTGACGTGCAGAATTGCGGGCGGGCGCGATCCGGCTCGGGTCGTTATCGATGCGTGCCTGCGCACGGCGCCGGCGTCGCGGGTATATCGGGAGCGATCGAGCGCGTCGGCTATCCTGGTCACCACGCCCGGGAATCTCGCCCGCGCCCGCCGAAAATATGAACGACCGGGAGTCGAAGTGATTGCGGTCGCGGCGCGTGACGGCAAGATCGAGCTGGGGCGTTTGATGCGCGAGTTTGGGCGGCGCGGATGGTGCCGCGTGTTGATCGAAGGGGGCGCGAATCTGGCCGGCTCGGCGTTAAGCGCGGGTATCGTGGATCGAGTGGCATTCTTCGTCGCGCCGAAAATCTTAGGGGAGGGACTTCCCGCGATTGACGCGATGAAATCGCGCCGCGTGCGCGATGCGCTCGCGCTTTCCGATCTCTCGGCGCGCCCGGTCGGCGACGACTGGTTGCTGGAGGCCCGCGTCAGCGGCTGAAATTGGCGCGCCCGCCCCCGCGCCGGATACTTTCTCAATTCGGGGCTGAGTGCCTGAATTTCAGTAGGCGACTGTCTTAATTTCGCAGGAACGCCGCGGAAACCCCTTATCTTAGGGTAACCATTTCCGTCACGGCCGTTCTGGCGGTTCGTGCGGCGTCACAATGGCTTTCGCTGCAACAAAAACGATCAGAGCGATCAGAAACTGGACAGCATAGACTCCAGTCATTTCCTTCAGGTCTCCAAGCCACCAGTCGCGTGACAGCAAGCGATGCCTGTGTGAGGCAAGCGCATTGAGAACGCCTATGATCGCTGCTAGTGGAACGATCCGGAGCAGCGCAAACCGAGTGAACGACAACATCGCTCAGAATGCGAGCACGACAATGCGGCGGGGCTTCATTCAGTTGAATCGTTCATCGGTGATCCCGGCCTGCTTGAGGACGACGTTGGCCAGATCGCGCGAACGGATGTTGGAATCAACGGGAAACTTATGCCCGTTAATCGGGCTGTACCAGATTTGGTGATCGCCCTTCCCGGGCCTGTCGTATCTACAGTGATGACGCTTAAGAATTACCTTAACGCGCGGCGTATAGCTGGACATCTACGCCGCGTTCGGTAGCTGAATCCGTTCCTTTCGCGGGTGAAAATTGAGCATAACTTCGATGTCGTGCTTGGGGTCTAAACTCACGTCATTCAAAGCGAGCAGTTCGGGAATCAGGCCTTCAAGTTTTTCCCATAACGATTTGTCGTCGGGGGCTTCGGCCGCCAAGCCGGGGATGTCGTCGCTGTCCGCCACCCACATTTCGGCCGCGGCATCCCAAGTCACTTGAACGCTGAATCGATTTTTCATCAGAAACACCCTTCCGGGTTGAAGGCGTTGGGCCGTGTCAGGCCGCGCCACCCTTGCTTGATAAAGCAAGAATACCGTAAAGGGCGTAAGTACTGGAAGCCGCGCAACACCGGCTCCATCATCGCGGGAAGTGTGCGCCGTCGCGTTGGCCTGGCGGGGCGCACTGGTTAGGCCATCGACCCGGTGATAATATCGCCATCGTTGAATTGAATCAGATGGCATCGGCTTCATTAGAAGAAATTTTCTCCACGTTGCGCGACGGAAAGATGGTCGTGATGATTGCGGAGGAGCGCGAGGACGCGGAAGGCGACCTCGTGATGGCGGCTGATAAGATCACGCCCGACGACATCAATTTCATGGCGCGCGAGGCCCGCGGCGTGATCTCCGTCGCGATTCCCGACAAGCGATTCCGCGAGCTTGGAATTCCGCTCCAACCTTCGACCGACAACGGCGATTCCAAAGAGCAGGCCGGCGTGCTGATCGACGCGCGCGAAGGCGCCACCACCGGCATTTCGGCGAGCGACCGCGCGCGGGTGATTTCGGTGGCGGCGTTCGGCGAATCCCGCCGTGACGATTTCGTCATGCCCGGCCACATTTTACCGCTGATGGCGTTGAGCGGGGGCGTGATGGTGCGGATTGGGCGCGCCGAAGGCGCGGTGGACCTGATGCGATCGGCGGGGGTAAGTCCGGTCGCGGCGCTATGCACGATACTGCGCGAGGACGGCGAGGCCGCGCGGCTCGAGGAGCTGCGCGAGTTTGCGGCGCGCCATTCCATCCCCATCTGTTACGTCAAGGAACTGGTTTCGTATCGCCTGACGAATGAAGTTCTGGTCCAGCGCGTTTCCGAGCAGCCGTTTCCCGTCGATGGCGGCGTGCTGCGGGCCGTCATCTTCCGCAACGTCGTCGATGGCCGCGAGCATCTGGCGCTGATCAAGGGCCAGGTCGGCGGCGGACGCCCCGCGCTGGTGCGGCTCCATTCGGAATGCCTGACCGGCGACGTGTTTGCGTCGGCGCGATGCGACTGCGGTGAGCAACTGCAGGAGGCGCTCGAGCGAATCATGGCGGCGGACTGCGGCGTGGTGATTTATCTCCACCAGGAGGGCCGCGGAATCGGGCTGGGCAACAAGATTCGCGCATACGCGCTGCAGGACAAGGGGATGGACACCGTCGAAGCGAACCTGCATCTGGGCTTCGACGAGGACTTGCGCGATTATGGAATCGGCGCGCAAATTCTGCGCGATCTCGGCGTCGGCGAGGTGCAGTTGCTGACCAACAATCCGCACAAGATAGAAAGCCTGCGCCGTTACGGGGTGAGCGTTTCGCGGGTGCCGATCGAGGTCACGCCGCATGCGGGAAACATCGGGTACCTGAAGACCAAAAAAGAGAAACTCGGCCATCTGTTCTCGGAACTGAAGCTGAGTAGTTGAGAGAGTAAGCCGTCTGCGGCTGTTGAATTGCCATGGGACTAAGACATCAGGGGCGCGAGCTCGCGCTCAAGGCGCTGTACCGGATCGACATCTGCGGCGGCGCCAGCAGCGACGATCTGACCGCGCTGTTCGAAAGTTTTCCGGCCGAGGAGAGCGCGCGCAAGTTCGCCGTCCAGTTGATGGAGGGAGTGCGCCGCGAGCAGCCGGCGCTCGACAAGCTGCTGGCGGACGCGCTGGAGCATTGGTCGGTCAAACGGCTGTCGCGCGTCGATCACAACGTGATGCGAATCGCGCTCTACGAATTGCTCAGGATGGAAGACATTCCGGCGCGGGTTACGATCGACGAAGCGATCGAACTGGCGAAATGCTACGGCGACATCGAGTCGGGACATTTCGTCAACGGGGTGCTGGACGAAATCGCCGGACGGTTGGGGCTTAAGCAGAAGGGTGAGGAAATTACGCTATCCAAGGCCGAGTAGGCTGCTCGGCTTCGCGATCGTCGCAGTCCTGTGTATTTCGGGATGCGGCTATCACTTCGCGAGTTCGGGTGACGCGCTACCGCCCAGCGCCCAGACGATTTACGTCATGCGATTCGGCAATCTCACACGCTTGACCGGAATCAACGAGGAGTTGATGCGTTACATTAAGGATGAAATCGCGATGCATCACAGGCTCACGCTGGTGGACAGCCCCGACCAGGCCGACCTCCAGCTGTCGGGCGTGGTGAGGCTCGCTATTCAGGGGCCCATCAACTTCAACACGGCGTACGAGCCGACCACCTACCGCAACAGTGTGACAGTCTCGGCGGTGCTCAAAGACCTGCACACGAAAAAGATAATCTGGAGCACGACGCGCGTCGGCGGCGGGCAACATGTTCCAGTCGTGGCGACCAACGTGGTGACCACGACGCCGAGTTTTTTGCAGCAGAATCTGCGCAGCGGCGATATCGCTCAGATGACCGATATCCAGGTCGCGCAAACGCAAACGGCGGCGGGGCGCGACCTGATGATGCAGAGATTCGCGAAGAGCCTGTACGTCGAGATGGCCGAAGGCTTCTAGCTCTCCGCTTTTAGCCGGGCGCCACGCGCAGGGGAGGCTACCGCATGCCGCTTGAAACGGCGCTGGCATACCTTCGAGCAGCAGCCGGGCCACGGCGAATCCCGCCGGTGGTGGTGATCTTCGGTCCGCACGCATTCCTGCGCGAATACGTCCTCGATTCGATCGTTCGCAAGCTGGTGGCCGACGGATGCCAGCATCGCAGCTTTCAGATCGGTGCGGGCGACGATTACAGCGCCGTGCTGAACGAGCTCCGCGGGTCCGATTTGTTCGCACCCAAGCGGGCGATCGCATGCCGAATCCTGCGATCGCGCCGCGACCGGGCGGAGACCAGCGGCGCGGACGCTGAAGCCGGCGACGCGCGCGGCTCGGGGAGCGGCGGCTCGGAGGCGGCGCTGGTAGCGGCTATCGAGACCGCGCAAGGTCCCGGCAACCTGATTCTGCTCTACGAGAAAGACAACGCGCCCGCCAAGATTCGCCGCGCCGCCGAAAAGCCGGCGTTGCTCGTGAGCTGCATGCGTCCGTACGACAATCAGATCGAGCAGTACGTGAACGCATTCGCACAGTCGCTTGGATTAAAACTGCCGGCTGCCGCAATCGACATGCTTATTTCACGTCACGGCGGAGATTTGGCCGCCATCGCCGGCGCGCTTGGCAAGCTTACAATCTTCATCGAGCCGGGCGCGGTGGTGCAGCCGGGCGATTTGGACGAGGGCGCAAGGCGGATGCCGGAAGCATTCGAACTCGCCGAGAGCCTCGCGCGCGGCCGGGGCTCGGCGGCGCTGGCGCAGTTGGGCCGCGCGACCGCGCTCGGGCGCGACGTCTTCGAAATCCTCGCAGTCGAGATCATACCGACGATGCGCCGAATGATGATCGCGGCCTCGATGATCGCGGCGCGAAGAGGCGCCGGCGACGTCGCCGCCGCGCTGGGGCTGGCGCCGCAAAGCGGCCTTGCGATCCGCGCAATCGAAGGGGCGCGGCGCTTCGGGTTGGCGCGCCTGGAACGCGCTTACTGGCGCGCGTGCGCGATGGATGCGGGATTCAAGAACGGCAGAATCAAGGAACGCGAAGCGGCGCTGGCCGGATTGATCCTCGATCTGATGAGCGCGCCCGACTAGAAACCGCCCGTGCGAGCGGCTCGCTTACGCTTTCTTGCCGAACTTGCGATGCAGGCTGGAGGACAGCCGTGCAACTTTGCGGCGCACCGTGTTGCGATGCATGGTGCCGCTGCTGATCGCCTTGTACAGCACCTTGGTGGCCTGCTTGAGCGCTTCGCGCGCCGCAGCTTCGTCGGTGCTTGATGCGATAGTTTCCGCCGCGGTCTTGGCCAACGTGCGGGCACGTGTCCGGACGACGCGGTTGCGCTCGGCGCGCTTGACGCTTTGCCGATGGCGCTTCTCGGCCGATGGATGAACTGGAATATGAGGCATAACCAGTCATTTCTAACAGTGCGCGAGCGCCGGAGCAATAGAGCGGTTCAATTCATTGCTTCATGCGGGGGCCCGCGGCGCGCATCGCGGCTTTCGCTTCGGTCCACAGCGCGTCGATTTCGGACGGGGTCATCGCTTTGAGATCGAGGCCGCGCGATGCGGCGATTCGCGCGACTTCGTCAAATCGCGCGACGAACTTGTCGCAGGCGGCGCGCAGCGTCTGTTCGGCATCTTTACCGATGAAGCGGGGCGCATTGGCGACCGCGAGCATCAGGTCGCCGATTTCCTCGGTGGCGCCGGCGGTGTCGCCGCGATCGACTGCATGCTCGATCTCGGCGATTTCCTCGCGAGCCTTCGCCAGCACTTCGCGAATATTGCCCCAATCCATGCCGGCGCGGCGCGCCTTCTCGCCGAGCTTTTCCGCGCGCATCATCGACGGCAGTCCGCGGCCGACGTGCGCGAGACTATTCGCGCCGTCGGGCTCCTTGCGCTCGCGTTCCTGCTGTTTGATCCGTTCCCAATTTTCGAGGACCTGCCCGACACTATCGGCCCGCGTGTCGGCATAGATGTGCGGATGGCGCCGAATGAGTTTTTCCGCGGCGTTTCGCAGGCCGGTGGCGATGTCGAACTTTGACTGCTCGGCAAGAATCAAGCCGGCGAACAGGCATTGCACGATCACGTCGCCAAGTTCCTCCGCGACGTCGGGAAAGTTGCCGCGCGCGATCGCGTCGCCCACCTCGTACGCTTCCTCGATCAGATGGCGCGGCGTGTCGGCGAGTTTCTGTTCGCGATCCCACGGGCATCGGGCGCGCAGTTCCGTGACGACCGCGAGCAGTTTCGCAAACGCTTGCGCTGAAGTGGTGTCGTCACTCATGGCTTTACACCGCGACGATCGGTTCGAGCACCTTCTCGGTGAGAAAGTTTGACAGATCGTTCAGCCCCTCGGCGGTTATCTCGTGACCGCAATCGTACTCGCGATAGGTCAGCGGAACCTTCAGGGCGCGCAACGATTCCACCGACGCGCGCCCGCGCGCGATCTCGATCATCTCGTCAGCGCGGCCATGCTCAACGAGCGTCGGCAGCGCTTCGAGAGCGGCGGGATCGCTGACTTCATCCTTCAAGTCGGCGGGAAAGTAGGTCGAGAGGGCCACCAGCGCCGCGAACTTCGAGGGATTTCTGAGCGCGAGCCGATACGCCAGCATGCCGCCCTGGCTGAATCCCAGCACCACCAGTTTTTTTCGATCGACCGGATACTTCTGCAGCGCCGCATTGAGAAACGCGGTCAGCATTTTGTTTGCGTCGTCAATCGCGGCGCGATCGGGGGAGGCGCCCATCCGAATCGGAAACCATGCGTAACCGCGCGTGGGACCGATCGGCACTTCCATCGGACCCTGCGGACAAATCACCATGAAGCGGCCGCCCGCAACATACGGCGCGAGTCCCAGGAGGTCGAGCGCATTGGCGCCGAACCCGTGCATCGCGATTAGCGTGGGATGAGGTCCTTCGCCGGCGGGCTCATATACCGTATGAATCAGTCGCATCGATGGGTTCTCCTTCACACCAGTCTCGCATCATAGATCGCACCCCAACGGCGTCGCCAGCCGACTTGCGAGCGCGCCGGCCGGCGGTGGCCCGGCCGGGCCTGATGCCCGAGGCTGTTCATCGCAGCCTCAATAACCGCTATCTTAGCGGCGCGCGATATGGGCAATAGCAGGATGATCGAGCGTTGAAGGTCGCGGGCGACAGCGATCGGGGATGGATTGCGGGGACACCATTTTTGCGGTGGACCGCTGCCGCGTTGTCGGTATTTTCGATCGCGGCCGCATCGGCTCCTGAAGGGCCCAGCGGCAAACTGGCGGGATTCATTGCCGGCGCGATTCTGATCGGGCTGGTCGCCTACGCGCTCTTCGACTACCTCCGCCCGCTCATCGACGATCGCGACTCCGGGATTACCGCCGCGCTGCTCGTGCTCGGCGCGTTGGCCGCCGTGAAGCTCGCGGTGATGCCGTTTTTTCCCGGCTTCGGCCCCGACGTTGGCGACTACCAGGCGTGGGCGGGCCAAATCGCGACCTACGGTCCGGCGCACACTTATCAGGCGGGATTCTTTCTCGACTATCCGCCCGGCTACCTGTACGCGCTGTGGGTGGTGGGGCTCATCGCGCATGTCATCGGCGCGTCGGGAGATTTTTACCGGGTCATAATCGAGAGTCCCGCGATCGTCGCCGACTTCGCGCTGGCGCTTCTGATGTATGCGTTCGTGCGGCGTGGCAGCCGGCCCGCGATGGCATTTATCGCGATGCTGATGGTCGCACTGAATCCGCCGCTGCTGTTCGACACCGTGGTCTGGGGTCAAAGCGATTCGGTGATGGCGTTCGTGACGCTGCTCAGCATCGTGGCGATTCTCGGCCGGCAGTACGAGATCGGGTGGGGACTCGCCGCGATCGCGGTGCTGGTCAAGCCGCAGGGATTGATGATCCTTCCGGTGCTCGGCGTCTGGACGATGCTCGAGGCCGACTTCGCGACGTGGGTCAAGTCGGGAGTCGCGCTGATTGCGGTCGCGATCATCGGCATCGCGCCGTTCCAAATCGGCCATGAGTGGAGCTGGATTTTCAAGCTCTATACTTCCACCGCGGCCTACTACCACGAGACTTCAGTCAACGCATTCAACCTGATGGCGCTGATCGGCGGACTTCGCCAGGCGGATTCGGGCACTTTCGCGGGAGTATCGTACTTTGCGCTCGGGATGAGCCTGCTGGTGCCGCTCTACGGATTCATCGCGTGGATCTTGTGGCGCGGCCGCACGCCGACGCGCCTCCTGTTCGCCTCGTTCATCGCGATTTTTGGATTCTTCATGGTCGCGCCCAGGATGCACGAGCGGTACCTCTACCCCGCGGTCGTACTTGCGGTGCCGTTGGCTCTGGAAGCGCCCGAGATGCTTGCAGTCTTCGTAGTTGTCTCGCTCACCAGCTTGATCAATCTGGCTTACATCCTGCACACGCTTAACACCGTGGTGTTCCTGGACGCGCGCGACGGGCTGGCGATGGCGACCTCGGCGCTCAACGTGGTAGCGCTTGCGCTGGCCGTTTACTACGGCGCAACGCGGCTGCAGGGCAAAAGCGAGCTGAATGCCGCCGTCGCTGCGTTCTTCGGGAGATTCACCATGCCCCCCCGGCAGGTCGAGGATTACATTGAGGAACCGGCCGTCGCGCCCGCGTGGATCGCCACCGATACCATCATCATCTCGGCGCTGTTGATCCTCGCCGCGATCACGCGCTTCTGGCACCTTGGGCATCCCAACGAGATCGTATTCGATGAGGTCCATTTCGTCGCGCAAGGACGCCATTATCTGCACGGCGAGTCCTTCCTCGATCCTCATCCGCCGCTGGCCAAGCTCATAATCGCCGCGGGCATTTTCATTTTTGGCGATCATCCGTGGAGTTGGCGGGTCGGCAACGCGACGCTTGGGACCGCAATCGTGGGAATCACCTACCTGCTCGGGCGCCGGATGTCGGGCTCGCGGCTGGTCGGAGCGATCGCCGGCGCGATCATCCTGTGCGACGGGATGTACCTGGTCGATTCGCACTACGCCGTCATCGACATCGTCTATCTTACCTGTGCGGCGGTCGCGTACCTGCTGTTTTTCAGATTCGCGCAGACCCACGATGCGCCCGCGCGCCGGCGCATCCTGCCGTGGATTGGTCTGGTGCTGGGCCTGTGCCTGGCGAGCAAATTCTATATCCCGGCGATAACCTTTCTGATGGTGATGGGTTTCATTCTCTATGTGCTGGCGAAGGACCGTCCCAAGGCCGCGCCCGCCGCGCCACCGGTCGTCGAGCCAAAGGCGCCAATCGATTCCAAGCCGAAGAAAATCAAAGTGCCCGCTCCGGTCCCGGTTCGGATCGATCCCTTCGATCTGCCCGGGATAGCCTTCACCGCACTCATCTGTATTGTCCTCGGCTTGGTGCTGCTCCTGTTCGGCGAAACATTCGCGCACATCCTGCTGATCGTTCTCGTGGTTCTGGCAATCCGCTTTGCTGAGATTTTCTGGCGCAGCCGCTCGTCATCGGCGGCGACGGCGTGGCGGATGCCATCGCTGGCGATCCTGCTGGAGCCGATGAGCGTTGGCGCAGTCGCGCTGGTTGGGTCGGTCGCCGCGATTGTATACCTGGCGGTGTTCCTGCCGCATTACTGGTTCGGATGGTGGGGCGGCATCTCAGATCTGTTCTTCTACTACAAAGACATCGTCTGGTATGAAAAGAGCGTCGCGTCCGCCAGCCATCCGTACGCGTCGCCGTGGTGGAGCTGGCCGCTGATGCTGCGCCCGATCGCATACTGGCAGAACTTCCCCAAGACGGGCGATGTGCAAACCGTGTGGGGCGGAGGCAACCCTCTCCTATGGTGGGGCGCGCTGACCGCGATCACGATCACCGCCGTCAACGCGCTCGAGCGCCCGAACCTGACCCGATCGTTCCTGGTCATCGGCTATCTCAGCTATCTGTTGATCTGGGCCTGGATCGGCCGCACGCTCTTCCTCTACCACTACATGGCCTCGGTTTACTTCGGATACCTCGCGCTGGCCATTTTGCTCGGCGAATGTTTCAAGGAGCGCGCCGAGCCGTGGGAGCACCTCGCGCTGTTGCTGACGATGACGCCGGTCTTTTTCCTCGGGATGCCGCCGACCTGGGGATGGATCACTTTCATCGTCGTCCTCGGCGCGTACGGCTTTTTCCTGCTGCAGACTCGATACGCCGGCCGATACGTTGGCAGCGTGTTCGTGGCCGTCGCGCTGATTCTGTTCGTGTACTACTTTCCGATTTGGGTCGGCATGTCGATCAGCCGCGACGGATACTACGCGCGGATGTGGCTGCAAGCCGCGGGGCTGCGCAATTGGATATGATCGCTTACCTGCATTCGTATCATCGCCGCCGCGCGATTTTGCTCTGCGCAGTTTTCCTTGGCGCGACGTTTGCCGCCGCGCTGTCCACACCGCGAAGCGCCGCCGCCGCGCAGAACCTGCTGGCTAACGGCGACTTCGCCAAGGGCTCCGAGGATCAGCCCGATTTGTGGCGTACCGAAGCCTGGGTTAACAAGCCCGACTCGTTCCAGGCCCATTGGCATTCGTATTCCGACAAGCCCAGCGAGCTGGAGGTCGATAATCTCAAGGCCAACGACGGGCGCTGGATGCAACCGCTGACCTTGCAACCCGGATGGTATCAGCTCAGCGTCGACGTCCGCACGGAAGATGTGGGCGCCAAGGAAAGCGGCGCGTCGATTTCAGTCATGGAAGACGGCATCATGTCGGCCGACATCCACGGCACCACCGACTGGCAGCACGTGACGCTGTACCTCAAGGTCGGGGGACACGGCGCGGACATCGACGTCGCGCTGCGAGTCGGCGGATTCGGCAGCCTCAACACCGGCAAGGCATTCTTCAGAAATGCGACGCTGGTCCGGATTGACGCGCCTGGGCCCAGCGCGACTCCGACTTACGACTTGCTGGCGATTCGGCAGCAGGCGGCTCCGGTGCCGCATGGCGCGCCGATCTCGCTGGCGGCCACATTTTTGGCGCTCGCGGCGATTGGATGGGCGGGCTGGCGCATATTCGGCGACGACGATTTTCGCATCTTCAACACATTTCGCGCCGCCATGTCCGGGCGCTCGAAGAAAAGATGAAGTGGGGCGCCGCGAACTCTGCTGTCGCGATCGCACCGGAAGATCGCGTTCGACAAATCGAGACTGCGGTCTTCCTGATCCCGTTCATCACCTACGCCTACTTTTATCAGGGCGCCGATCAGAGCGTCGCGTGCCGCTTCGACCTGATGCGCTCGATGATCGAGAAGAGCGCTCTGTGGATCAACGATTTCTGCGGCTACAACACCGCCGACATCATCACTCTCCACGGCCACATTTATTCGGTTAAGGCGCCGGGCACGTCCTACACGGCGTTGATTCCGTGGATGGTTTTCCGGCTCGGGCTGCTGCCGCTGAGCGCGGCTCACGAGCCGGTGTACTGGGCCTTTGTCACTTACCTGACGACAGTGTTCACGACCGGGCTGCTGGTCGCGGCGATGTGCGTGGTGATGTTTCGCTTCGCGCGATTTCTCGGCGCTTCGGATGGCCGTGGCGCCGGCGTCGCGCTGATCCTCGGCCTTGCGACGATCGCGTTTCCGTACGCGACGGAACTCACCGGCGAGCCCGTCGCCGCGGTATGCGTTTTCACCGCGTTCTACCTGCTGGCGACGTTCGCTTCGCGTCCGTCGCGGACGCGCGCGCTGGCGGCGGGGTTTCTGGCGGGATGGGCGGTGCTCAACGATTACCCGGTCTTCCTGGTCGCCGCGGCGGTCGGAATCTACGCCCTGTTCAAACTGCCCGAATGGAAGCATCTGGCGGCGTTCTCCGCCGGCGCCGCGATCACCGTCGCGGTGATGCTCGCTTACAACTGGGGCGCCTTCGGAAATCCGCTGTTCTTCAGTTACCAGGCGTTCAAGCTCTCGCCCGCCGAAAATCGTCAATTCCCCGAGCAAGCGGTCGGATTCGTCGGTCTGACCTATCCGAAGATCCGCATTCTCTGGAACGTGCTGCTCGATCCTCAGCGCGGATTGTTTTTCTGCAACCCCGTGCTGTTGCTGTCGATCGTCGGCGTCGGCTATTTCGCGCGGCTGAAGCGATGGCGCGCCGAATTCATCGTCACGGTCTATTCGTTCGTCGTGCTGTTCCTGTTCAACGCTTCGTACGGCGAATCGATCATATCGTGGGGAGGCGGCACCGCGACCGGCCCGCGGCAAATTGTCGCCTCGGTTCCGTTCATGGTCCTTGCGCTTGCTTTTCTTCCCGCCGCCTGCGACTACCTGCTCGGCGCGATGGGCGCGCTGTCGGCGGTGTTCATGCTGATGGCGACGGCGACCAATCCGCACTTTCCCTACGAATATGACAACCCGGTGCGCGATTTCGCCCTTCAGCAATTCATGCGCGGCGACTTCGCCACCAACCGCGACGCATTTTTCGGCGGCGGCATGATCGTCGGCGACTCGGTCGCCTTCAACCTCGGCAAGCTCATCGGACTGCCCGGCCCGTTTCAGCTATGGCCGCTGGCGATGCTTTGGATCTTCGGCTCGTTCGATCTGTCGGAATCGCTGGGGCTGTGGGGACGTGGCGTGTCGCGCCACTTGGCGCAAATCGCCATGACGATGGGAATCGCGGCGGTGTTCCTGCTCTCGATTAATCAGCGAGTCAGGCAGGGGTTCTCGGTTAGTGGCCGCCAGGGATTACTGGGCAGGTACTACGTGGGCGAGCAATGCGGCAATAGCGCGCCGCACATAATGCGAGTCGATCGGCAACTGGACTTCGATGACATTGCGGAGATGGGCGCGATGCCGTTTCCGTCGTGCGACATCTGGCGAGGCCAGCTGATCGCTCCAACGACCGGCGAATACGAGTTTACAATCGACGTTGACGATTCGGGATGGGTCACGGTGGATGGCACGCAGGTGATTCACGATCCCGGCTTGGTAAGCAAGGGTCATGACGCCGGCCGTATCCAGCTCAGCGAGGGGCCGCATCGGATTGAGGTTGGCGAGCGAAATCTCGAAGGCGGCTCCTACCTGCACCTGTATTGGAGAATCCCCGGCTCGACCGACAATCAAATCGTGCCCGCCGACGCGCTCGTCCCCGACCGCCCCGGCACCTAAGCGCGACCAGTGCTAGTCGCGCGCGGGGATCAATCGTGCGTGCGTGAGTTTGCGGCGTTCGCGTTTGTCCAGCGCCTCTGCCGCGCGTGAATGCCAAGCCCACGCGAATCCTCGGGCATCAGTTCGGAGGGGGCGCGGGCAATTTGGGGGTATTGGAAAGCCCGTTGAGCGAAAACCCACGCATCGACGCCGGCACATCGCTTTGAGTTTTATCGATCGAGGACGGGGGCCTCGGCTGACTCCGCACCGTCGCCGGCGCCGGCGCCGGCGATTGCACCCTGGCTGAGGACGCCGCCGGTTGCGGCGGGGCGATTGGCTTGGCGAACGCCGGGCGATGGGTCTGCTTCGCCGCGACCAATACTTCGCGGAGCAGGTCCGATTCCTGGATTCCATGCGATACGCAATCGACGTCGGTGGCCGGACGCAACGGGACCTTGACCGACGAGTTGAACGTGGCGCGCACCTTGACGATGCTCGCTTCGGGACCCCGTGGCCGCACCAGGAAATTGTACACCGACGACGAATTCAGCTCCGGCTCGGCCGTGTAAGTGCCGGCGATACTCTTTATTTTCCCGCAGTCGGCGTCGTGCAGCGTGAAGCGGGGGCCGACCGCCTCGATGATCCCGTTGGTCATGTCCTGCGCCTGTACGTGGAACGCATTTTGGGTGATGACCGCGTTAACCGCATCCCACGCGAGATCGTACGGCAGCGGAATCACCACTTCCTGCTGTTCGTCCGGCGGTGGCTGTGTAACCGGCGGATAGAAGCACCCAGTGGCGAACAGCGCCGCAATCACGCCCAAAATCGAAAGTTTCACCCCAATCATTACCCCGTTCATCGGCTCGTTTGCCCCGACATGATAACAGAAGCGGGCGGTTGTGAGTCCAACTTTTCCACACTCGCCGGGCGCGGCGCTATCGCCTCCGCGCCATTCCCCCTTGGACGAATCTTTATGATAATCTCGGCTTCGCCGGGACCTGCCCGCCAAGGCGGCTCCGGTCGAGGGTATTTGTCATGTCGGGTCATTCGAAATGGAGTTCGATCAAACATAAGAAGGCGATTACCGATTCCAAGCGCGGCCGCGCCTTCACCAAGCTGATCAAGGAAATCACGATCGCGGCGCGACTCGGCGGCGGCGACCTCAATTCCAATCCGCGCTTGCGCACCGCGGTGACGGTGGCCAAGAAGCAATCGATGCCCAACGACAACATCGATCGCGCCATCAAGAAGGGCACCGGCGAAATCGGCGGCGCTTCGCTCGAGGAAATCACTTACGAAGGCTACGGCCCGGGCGGCGTCGCGATAATGGTTGACGTGCTCTCGGACAATCGCAATCGCACCGTCGCGGAGCTGCGCTTCATCTTCTCCCGGCGCGGCGGGAACCTGGGCGAGGCGGGATGCGTCGGGTGGATGTTCAAGAAGCGCGGCGTGATCGGAATCGAGAAATCCGCCATCGACGAGGACAAGCTGCTCGAACTCGCGCTCGACGCCGGCGCCGACGACGTGACCAGCGACGGCGATACCTTCCAGGTGCTGACTTCGCCCGACAAATTGAACGCCGTGCGTGACGCGCTGGAAAAAGCCGGGCTTGCGATCGCGCATTCGGAACAAACGCGGATTCCCGAAAATACGGTCGCGGTTTCCGGCCATGCGGCCGAGCAGGTGCTCAAGCTGATGGAAGAATTAGAGGATCACGACGACGTGCAGAACGTCGCCGCGAACTTCGACATCAGCGACGAAGAGATGGCGCAGTTCTCGGCGGCCTAGCGGCGCGCGGGTTCTGCTGCGGAGGTGGGGTATGCGGATACTCGGGGTGGATCCCGGGAGTGCGGTATGCGGTTACGGCGTCGTCGAAGGTCCCGGCGCACGCTACGTGACGGCAGGCACGATCCGATGCGCATCGCTGGCGCCGGGACCCGGGCGCTTGCTCCGAATCCACGAAAATCTTCTCGCCATCATCGACGAGTTCTCGCCCCAGGCGCTGAGCCTCGAGCGTCATTTCGTCGCCGCCAATGTGCAGAGCGCATTTCGCCTCGGCGAGGCGCGCGCGATGGCGATGCTGGCGGCGGCGGAGCGCGATCTCGCGATGTTCGAATATCCGCCCAACGAAGTTAAACTCTGCGTCGCCGGTCACGGACACGCCGACAAGGCGCAGGTGAAATACATGGTCCGCAAGACGCTGAAACTCGACCCGGCGATCGATCTCGCCGACGACGCCGCCGACGCGCTCGCGCTGGCGCTTTGCCATCTTGGCCGTGGACGCGTCCCCAACCTGGTCGAGGCGATCGAGCGCATTCGTCCGAGCGCGCCGCGCCGAGGCAAGCCCCGGATGGTGCCGCAATGATCGCGACGCTGACGGGCGCGCTGGCGGTTCGCGATGCGGGCCGGATCGTAGTCGAGACCGGCGGCGTCGGCTACGAGGTGCTGATTCCGCTGAGCACCTACTACCGATTGCCGCAACTCGGCGACCGCGTCGCGCTCGAGATACGCCAAGTCGTGCGCGAGGATGCGCTCACGCTTTACGGATTTTCCAGCGCCATCGAAAAACGCGCCTTCGACCTGCTGATGAGCGTGCAGCACGTCGGCCCGAAACTCGCGCTTGCGATCCTGTCGGTCCTTGCGCCCGAGGAACTGGTCGCCGCAATCGGCAAAGGCGACGTCGACCGAATCGACGCGGTACCCGGCGTCGGTCCCAAAGTCGCGGAGCGGGTCGTGCGCGAACTGCGCGACAAAGTTGCCGACTTGAAGATGGCAGCGCCGTCAACCACCGGGCCCGGCGGTTATCTCCGCCCCGCGCCGGATGGAAACGGAAGACCGGCCGGCCCAGCCGACGAAGCAGTTTCCGCGCTCGTGAACCTCGGCATGAAACCGGTTGAAGCCAAACGCACGGTTGACGCGGTCGTCGCCGCGGACGCCGGCGCGGCGGAAAATCCGGAAGTGATAATTCGCAAGTCATTGGCGGTGCTGCTTGGCGAAAAGTAAGCCTACGGAAAATTCAAGCACGGCCGCGCCCGCCGCCGAAGGACCCGTCACCGCGCGCGCCGGTCGCGATGACGATCGCCGGCTCGATCTCGCGCTCCGCCCGCGCGCGCTTGCCGAATTCATCGGGCAGGAGCGCACCAAAAAAATTCTGGGCATGTCGATCAAGGCCGCCCGCGGTCGCGCCGAAGTGCTCGATCACGTGCTCTTCGCCGGACCTCCCGGCCTCGGCAAGACTTCGCTGGCGCACATCATCGCGCGCGAGCTCGGCGTCAACCTCCACGTCACTTCGGGTCCCGCTATCGAACGCGCCGCCGACCTAGCCGCAATCGTGAACAACCTCGAAGCGCATGACGTGCTCTTTATCGACGAGATTCATCGCCTCCAGCGGGTCGTCGAAGAGCGGCTCTACTCCGCGATGGAGGATTTCGAGTTTCATATCGTGGTGGGCGAGGGGATGGGCGCGCGCACGATGAAGCTGTCGGTAAATCCGTTCACGCTGGTGGGCGCGACCACGCGCTCGGGGTTGCTGAGCTCGCCGCTGCGCGACCGATTTGGCCAGCATTACCATCTCGACTTTTACGATCACGCGGAACTGGGCGAGATAGTGCGCCGCTCCGCCGGCTTGCTGAAGGTGGCGATCGACGAAAAAGGAGCCACTGAAATAGCCTCGCGCTCGCGCGGGACGCCGCGCATTGCCAACCGCCTGCTGCGCCGGGTGCGCGACTTCGCGCAGGTCAACGAGGCGCCGGTCGTCACGCGCGAAATCGCGCTGGGCGCTCTGGATCTGCTCGAAATCGATAGCGCGGGCTTCGACAAGATGGACCGCGCGATTCTCGGCGCGATCATCGACAAGTTCGACGGCGGACCGGTCGGCGTCGAGAGCCTATCCGCCGCGGTCGGCGAGGAATCCGACACCATCGAGGAAGTTTACGAGCCCTACCTGTTGCAGGAGGGATTTCTGGCGCGGACTTCGCGCGGCCGCGTCGCAACCCAGCGCGCCTATACGCATCTCGGCCGCATCCGCCGCGGCACGATGCTCTAGGGATTTGTTTCGATCGCGTCGAAGAGTGAAAGAACGAAGAGGCGTTTCGGTCGATGGCGAAGATTTATGTTCTGCAGCATCATCGGGTCGAAAATCTCGGTGCCATAGCTGACGCGCTCGAAGGCGCGGCACTCGCCTGGCAATACCTGCGCGTTCACGACGGCCAGCCGGTGCCGCCGAGCATGAAGGGTGCCGGCGGCCTGATCGTGATGGGCGGTCCGATGGGTGTCGATCAGACTGACCGGTATCCGTGGCTGCGCGACGAGATGCGCCTAATCGAAGACGCGATGAAATCGAATCTGCCGGTGCTCGGCGTATGCCTGGGCGCGCAGATTCTTGCGACGGTGCTCGGCGCGAAGGTCGATCGCAATCCAAACGGCAAGGAAATCGGATGGCACCCGATCCGGCTCGACGATTCGGCCAAACACGATCGTCTGATGTGCGATTTGTCCGAGACGATGACGCCGTTTCATTGGCATGGCGACATCTTCGATCTGCCGCCGGGTGCAGTCTCGCTCGCATCGTCGGAGAAGACGCCGTGCCAAGCGTTTCGCCACGGCGACAAGGCGTACGGCTTCCAGTTTCATTTCGAGGTGACGGGCGAAGGGGTCGCGGCGATGGCCGAGGCGTTCGCCAACGAATTAAATCGCGAGAATATCGCGGCCGATCGAATGATCGCTCAGGCCGCCGAGTTCACGGCGTCGCTGGAAAACATTTCCGACACGGTTTTCTCGCGATGGGCCTCCCCAATCCAGGGCACGTAATAAATGATCCGGGTTCCTTCGCTGCGCTCAGGATGACACAAAAAACGGGCGCGCGGGTCCTTGCATTGCGTAGTCGCGAAAAGATGCGTTGCGCAGATTTTCGCGTCTTCCTAACACCGGGTGCAAGGGTCAGCCCTGCCCAAGGAAGCGTGAAACCCACGGTGGGTTTCACATAAAACCAAGTTCTTTGATTTTAGTTTCGCACCCCGAGTGCGCGGCGCGCGTTAGCCGCGGGGAAGCTTGAGGACCCGCTCGCCGATGATGTTGTGCTGAATCTCGCTCGAGCCCGCCGCGATCGTCAACCCGCGCGCCGCGAGCGTCCGATGCATCCAGCGGCCGCCATCGATCGCGCCGAGGCTGCCACCTTCGACGTTGGCGAACGCGCCCAGCATCTCATCGGCGAACATCGCCGCTCTCAAGTTCAGCTCGGTGGCGAAAAGTTTGCCGAATGAACTCTCCGCGCCCGGCAGCTTGCCCTTGAGCTGTGCCGACAGCGAGCGATGACGCGACAGGCGCAGGCATCGCGCCTCGATTGCGAACTGTGCGAGTTTCTGGCGCACGTACGGATGCTTCCACGCGGGGACGCCCTCGAAATCCACTTTCATCGCGAGCTCGAGCAGCTCGCCGATGGTGCGTTCCACCGGATGGCGCGTGCCGCCGGAAACTCGTTCGTACATGAGCGTCGCGATCGACACCTGCCATCCCGCGTTCAGCTCGCCGACCAGGTTTTCCTTGGGCACCCGAACGTTGTCGTAAAAAACCTCGTTGAATCCGGCGTCGCCCGTGATCTGAACCAGCGGACGCACCGTAATTCCGGGGCTATGCATATCGACCAGCAGGTAGGAAATCCCCTTGTGCTTGGGCGCCGCGGGATCGGTGCGGACCAGCAGCACCTGCCAGTCCGCGCGATGCGCCAAACTGGTCCATACTTTCTGCCCGTTGATCACGAAGGTGTCGCCGTCGAGCACCGCACGCGTCTGCAGGGCCGCGAGATCGGAGCCCGCGCCGGGTTCGGAATAACCCTGGCACCAGATTTCCTCGCCGGTCAGCATCTTGAGCAAGTAGCGCTCTTTCTGCTGCTCGGTGCCCAGATGCATGATGGTCGGGCCGATTCGATCGATCGCGAGCTGATTGGCGCCGTAGAGCGGCAGCGCGAGCCGCAGCACTTCGTCCTGGTAGATGGCCTGGTCGATCATGCTTGCGCCGCCTCCGCCCCATTGCTTGGGCCAGTGCAGCGCTACGTAACCCGCCTTGTAGAGACGGCGATGGTAGTCGAGCAGTTGATCCCATCGCCCGTCGTCGCGAACGTCGAGCAGGCTGGCGGTCGAGCCGCCGAGACCCTCGCCCGTGCGCCCGAAGGCTTCGGCGGAATTCTTTTCAAGCCAGCGGCGCAGTTCGTCGCGAAATGTTTCCTGTTCCGGCGTGTAGCTGAAATCCATCGGATGCTCCGCGGGCGGCCTCGTCGATCGTCGAACGCTTATGCTACATACCAGACGATGCCGAAGCGTGAAACCGCGCGGGTCTTCAAGATCGGCCGGATTCAGGCGGTGCGGATTTTCCCCGCTGTTTGGTCTGGTGGCCGCTGCATTTTTTCGCTCTTGGCCTGGGCACGCGGTTACATGCTTCGGGTCAAAAGCAGCAAGCCGCTCTAATCTCCGCGCTCGCGTCAAAGAAGCGCAGGCGATGGACCGTGTATCCTTCCGATACACTGCCGAAAGCGATTTACCTCTGGTATCGCAAGCGCATTGATGTATGATGAGCGGATAAATCAGAGTGACTGCGCGACGCCGTGGAAAGCGAAAATGCGGAAATGTGCGTCGCGTCTGCGCTCAATCACTGAACATAAGAGAGGCTAAACGAGAGACCGATGGCATATCAGTACATCAAAGTTCCCACCAACGGCGAAAAGATTACTCTTGGCGCCAACCAGACCCTGAAGGTTCCTGACCGCCCGATTATTCCCTTCATCGAAGGCGACGGCACCGGCCGCGACATCTGGCGCGCATCGCAGTACGTCTTCGACAACGCCATCAAGAAAATTTATGGCGGCAAGCGCCAGATCGCGTGGATGGAAGTGTACGCGGGCGAGAAGCCGTTCGAGAAGTGGAAGACCTGGCTGCCCGACGAAACCGTCGAGGCATTCCGCGAATTCCTGGTCGGCATCAAAGGCCCCCTCACCACTCCTATCGGCGGCGGCATCCGCTCGCTCAACGTGGCGCTGCGCCAGATGCTCGATCTCTACGTATGCCTGCGCCCGGTGCGCTACTTCGCGGGCGTGCCCAGTCCGGTCAAGCATCCCGAGAAACTCGACGTGGTAATCTTCCGCGAGAACACCGAGGACATCTACGCGGGAATCGAATGGCCGGCGGAGTCGCCCGAGGCAAAAAAAATCATCAAATTCTTGCTTGAGGAAATGGGCGTCAAGAATATGCGCTTCCCCAATACCTCGGGAATCGGCATCAAGCCCATCTCGCGCGAAGGCTCCGAGCGTCTGATTCGCGCGGCGCTCAACTACGCCATTAGCCACAAGCGCAAGAGCGTGACCTTCGTCCACAAGGGCAACATCATGAAGTTCACGGAGGGCGCGTTCCGCGATTGGGGTTACGAACTCGTAAAACGCGAGTACAAGGGCAAGGCCGTGGGATGGGACGATTGCAACGGCAAGCCGCCCGCCGGCCAGTTGCTGGTCAAGGATGCGATCGCGGATATCACCCTCCAGCAGATTCTCACCCGCCCCGATGAATTCGACGTCGTCGCCACGATGAACTTGAACGGCGACTACCTCTCCGACGCGCTCGCGGCGCAGGTCGGCGGACTCGGAATCGCTCCAGGCGCCAACATCAACTACATCACCGGCCACGCGATCTTCGAAGCCACCCATGGCACCGCGCCCAAGTACGCCGACCAGGACAAAGTCAATCCGGGCTCGGTTATCCTGTCGGGCGTGATGATGTTCGAGCACATGGGATGGCAGGAAGTCGCCGACGGGATCATCCGCGGCATGGAGAAGACCATCGGCAAGAAAGAGGTTACCTACGACTTCGAGCGTCTGATGACCGGCGCGAAGCTGCTCAAGTGCTCAGAGTTCGGCAAGGCGATCGTGGACAATATGTAGCGCTCCTGACTGACTAAGGTCGAATCCTTGACGGGGCTGCCGCGCGCCTGCGCGACAGCCCCGTTCTCTTTGCAGGGGTGCCCCCGCCGGTTCTCTTTTGTGCTGATCCGGCGTAATCATTCACTCGCAGTGACTCCAACCGTCGAGCTGATCCGGGTCCGAAAGTCGTTCGGCGGCTTTACCGCCGTTGACGATCTCTCGTTCGAAATTCCGCCGGCGCGCATTTTCGGCCTGCTGGGACCCAACGGCGCCGGCAAGACCAGCACCATCCGCATGATGATCGGCATCACCGCGCCCGATTCGGGCTCCGTGCGTATCTTTGGCGAGCCGCTGCGCCGCCGCGCGCTGCGCCGGGTCGGCTATCTGCCCGAGGAACGCGGTTTGTACCGCCGGATGACGGTGGGCGACAACCTGGTTTTTCTCGGCCGGCTGGCAGGGCTGTCGGTCGCCACGTCGAAGGAACGAATCGAAGCATGGACGCGGCGGCTCGAGATTGCGGACTGGGTCGATCGTCGCGTCGAGGAGTTGTCGAAGGGGATGCAGCAGAAGATCCAGTTCATCGCGGCGCTATTGCACAATCCCGACTTGATCGTCATGGATGAGCCGTTCGCCGGCCTCGATCCGGTCAACACCATGCAGCTCAAGGATGTGCTGGTCGGGCTTCGCACGGCGGGAAAGTCGATCCTGTTCTCGACCCATCGGATGGACCAGGTGGAAAAGCTGTGCGACTCGATCTGCCTGATCGATCGCGGCAAATCGGTGCTGCAAGGGAGCCTGAGCGAGATCAAAGCCGGTAACGGCCGGCGCTATGTGCAGATCGACTATGAAGGCGACGGCCGATGCCTGGCCGGCAACCCGTTCATCGATTCGTTGAATGACTACGGCAATCACGCCGAAATCCGCCTCAAGCCGGATGCCGACCCGCAGGAACTGCTGCGGACCGCGACGCGCGGGTTGCGCGTGATCCGATTCCAGGTGATGGACCCCTCGCTCGAACAAATCTTTATCGATCTAATAGCCGGCAGAGATGACTGAGTTCTCGATTCACAAAGTCTGGATCATCGCGAAACGGGAATACCTCGAGCGGGTCAAGACGCGCTCGTTTCTCCTTTCGACATTCGCGACCCCGGTGTTGATGGCGGCATTTCTGGTGCTGCCCGCGATGATCAGCGAATCGATGGCGCGCGGTATCGTGCGCGACAGCGAGCGCCCGGCGCGAGTCGTGATCGCATCCGACAATCGCGCGCTGGCCGAACTTGCCAGCGGCGAATTGATGCGCCAGCGGGGTACGCGCTACGCGCCCTCGGTCGTTTCTCCGGCGTCGCCGGACGAGCACGAGCAACTCGACAAGCGCCTCGATGCGGGCGACATCGAGGGCTACGTGTGGCTCGACGGCGCGGCGCGCGCTTCCCGTCACGTCGTCTTCACGACCGGTCGCATGGGCGACTTCATTCTTGAGCACCGGCTCGGCGACGCGCTGTCGTACGCGTTCGCCGCGGATCGCCTGGTGGAGCAGGGCGGCAGCTCCGGCGACGTGGCCGCGACGCTGCAGCCCGTCGACCTCACGGCGGTCCGCGCGGGCAAGTCGTCCACGGCCTACAACGCGGTGCGCGGCGCCGCGGTCGTGTTGGTTCTCATGTTCGTGATGTTGTTTTCGCTGCTGTCCTACGGCGTGATGGTGATGCGATCGGTCATGGAAGAAAAGAGCTCGCGCATTACCGAGGTGTTGCTGTGTGCGGCGAGCGCGCAGGAACTGATGACCGGCAAGATTCTCGGCACCGGCAGCGTCGGTCTGACGCAGATCGCGGCATGGCTTGCGATGGCGGCGTTCGGCGCATCGCGAAACCTGTACTTCCGCACCACGATGACGGTGCTCGACGTGGGTCCGTCGCTGATTGTCTATTTCGTCGTCTTCTACATATTAGGTTACCTGCTGTACAGCGCGATCTTCGCCGCCGTCGGCGCGATCTTCAATTCGATCGATGAAGCGCAGCAGTGGAACTTCGTGATCATCCTGCCGCTGATCGCTGCGTCGGGATTGATTCTGCCGGTGGCTACGTCGTCGGACTCGCCGGTCTCGGTGGCAGTTTCGTTATTTCCGTTCTGCTCGCCGATCCTGATGTTCGAGCGCATCGCGGTCCACGATCCGCCGCGATGGCAGCTCGCGCTGTCATTGCTGTTGCTGGTCGCGACGATTGGCGCGGTGATGTTCATCAGCGGGCGAATCTACCGAATCGGAATTTTGATGTACGGCAAGCGCCCCACGATTCGCGAGCTCTCGCGATGGCTACGCCAGGCTTGAGTGTGGCCGGGAGGGCGTACCGCCCGCGCCGTCACCGATAGCCTGATCCGATTGCTTCACAACCTCATCAAACGCTGCTATCTATCGGGCGGTTGGGCGCCGCGTCCGGGCGGCGCCCGCGATGCGGTGAGGGCGGCGGTCTGGTTGCCTCGGCCGCTTAAGTCTTGCTCATTACCAAATACATGAATATAAGGTAGGCTTCAGAAGAAGAACGACCCGAAGTTAGGGAGCAACCCATGGCTCGGAAAAAAATTGCGTTCATCGGAGCGGGTAATGTCGGCGCGACTTGCGCCCATCTATGCTTCCTGCGCGGACTCGGCGATATCGTGCTCTACGACATCATCGACGGACTGCCGCAGGGCAAAGCGCTGGACATGCTCGAATCGGCGCCGGTGCTCGGCATCGACGCCAACGTCATCGGCGGCACCGACATCAAGCTCATCGAGGGCGCCGATTGCTGCGTCGTCACCTCGGGCTCGCCGCGCAAACCCGGCATGAGCCGTGACGACCTGCTCAAAATAAACGCCGCGGTGATGACCGACGTCGGCGCCGCAATCAAGAAACACGCGCCCGGCGCTTTCGTGATCGCGGTGACCAATCCGCTCGACGCGATGGTTACGCAGCTCAAGCGCGTGACCGGTTTCGCGAAAAGCCGGATCGTCGGGCAGGCGGGCGTGCTTGACTCGGCGCGCTACCGCACCTTTCTGGCGTCGGAGCTGGCCGTGTCGGTGGAAAGTATTTCCGCGATGGTGCTCGGAGGGCACGGCGATGACATGGTGCCCATTCGCAGCTACACGACGGTCGGCGGCCAGCCGGTGGAACGCCTGGTGGGGGCGAAGCGGCTGGAAGAAATTGAGAAGCGCACGCGAGGCGGTGGCGGCGAGATCGTCCAGCTGATGAAGACTTCGTCGTATTACGCGGCAGGGGCCGCGGCTTACAAAATGGTCGAGGCGTACATGCTCGATCGCAAACAAGTGCTGCCGTGCGCCGCGTTTCTAGACGGCGAATACGGCGTGAAGGGACTCTTTGCGGGAGTTCCGGTCGTGATCGGCGCGGGCGGCGTCGAGCGGGTTGTCGAAATTCAGCTGAGCGCCGCCGAAAAGGCAGCCTTCGACAGTTCGGTGGCACACGTGCGCGAACTGGTCGAGGCAATGGACAAGGTAATCGCGGCCGGACAGGGCTAGCGATTCGGGAAAGGCTTATGGCAGAAGCAGAGGCAGTTGCGGCGCCTGCGATCGCGGCAGGGATGACGGCAGACGAGCGGCACTGGCTGCTGCGCAGGTTGCACTCGCTGTCGGGAATCATTCCGATCGGCGGATTCTTATTTTTCCACTTCTTCGAAAACGCCTACGTCCTTAAGGGCGGCGCGATGTGGTGGAAGGAGACCGAGTTCACCCGCAATCTCCCGTTTCAGATCGCGGTCGAAGCGTTCGTCCTATGGATTCCGATTCTCTACCATGCGATTTACGGATTGGTCATTACCGCCACCGGGCGGCCCAACGACTACCCCTACGAGCGCAACTACCAGTACACTTTGCAGCGCATCACCGGGATACTCGCGTTCCTGTTTATCGGCTTTCACGTCCTCTCGACGCGCGGGGTCTACTACGCCACCGGCGTCGAGGCGGATTACCTGCGGATGCATAACTTCATGATGAATCCGCTGATCCTGACCGCTTACGTGGTCGGGACGCTGGCCTGCGTCTATCACCTGACCAACGGCATTTTCACCTTCACGATCACGTGGGGAATTGCGGTCGGCCCCAAGGCGCAAACGCTGGTGAACCGCGTGTGCATCGCGCTGTTTATCATCATGGCGATCGCCGGCGTTTCAATTCTGATCGCATTTCGCGCACCCGCCTGAGGAGAGAACCAATGCCAGGGAATCATATAATCGTAGGCGGCGGGCTGGCGGGTTTGACCGCGGCAATGAAACTCGCGGAGCAGGGCGAGCAGGTCGATCTCTTTTCCATCGTCCCGGTCAAGCGTTCTCATTCGGTGTGCGCGCAAGGCGGAATCAACGGCGCCGTCAACACCAAAGGCGAGGGCGACTCGCCGATGATTCACTTTGACGATACGATTTACGGCGGCGACTTCCTGGCGCATCAGCCGCCCGTCAAGGCGATGTGCGAGGCGGCGCCCGCCATCATCTACCTGTTCGATCGGATGGGCGTGATGTTCAATCGCACGCCCGAAGGCCTGCTCGACTTCCGCCGCTTCGGCGGCACCAAGCATCATCGCACCGCATTCGCGGGCGCCACCACCGGGCAGCAGCTCCTGTACGCACTGGACGAGCAGGTCCGCCGCTACGAGGCCGCCGGCCTGGTGCGCAAGTTCGAAGGCGGGGAGATGCTGAGCCTGGTGCAGGACGAGTCGGGGAACTGCCGCGGGATCGTTGCGATCGACACGCGCTCGCTCGAGATGCGCGCGTTTCCCGCCGATACCACGCTGATCGCAACCGGCGGCCCGGGCCTGGTCTTCGGCCGCTCGACCCAGTCGCTGGTCTGTACCGGATCGGCGGTCAGCGCCTGCTACCAGGCGGGCACGACCTACGCCAACGGCGAGTTCGTCCAGGTGCATCCCACCGCAATGCAGGGTGAGGACAAGAATCGCCTCATCTCGGAGTCGATTCGCGGCGAGGGCGGGCGCGTGTGGACCTATCGCGACGGCAAGCCGTGGTACTTCCTTGAAGACATGTACCCGGCGTACGGGAACCTGGTGCCGCGCGACATCGCG
>Ga0187880_1000344_pt1 | contig 40540 bp, 44 predicted proteins | sample June2016WEW_19_4_FD_132998 | JGI IMG/M metagenome (GOLD analysis project Ga0187880, IMG submission 132998) | Peatland microbial communities from SPRUCE experiment site at the Marcell Experimental Forest, Minnesota, USA - June2016WEW_19_40 | ecosystem: Environmental > Terrestrial > Soil >... | reverse complement strand
TTTGAGCGTGCTGGATTGAAGCCTTAAATTCAGTTTGGGTAAGCTATATATGTAGAAGGGGTATAAGAGCATATGCCAGGGCCGGTAGCTTAGTCAGGCAGAGCGTTGGGCTCTTACGGTATTTATGCTGTGACCTGTTGACCAGAGATACCCAAAGGTCGAGGGTTCAATTCCCTCCCGGCCCGCGTATTTGTGGGGCTGTGGCCTAGTCAGGAATGGCGACGGGCTCCAGCGGTAAAAGTTCTCTAAATGATGAACAACGGGTCAACTGATGACTCGGGGACGCTTGAGTCAGGTGATGTCCCGTTGGAGCACTGATCGGAGAGACCCGTCGATCGGGAGTTCAAATCTCTCCAGCCCCATTTTTTGCGAGACGCTAATCTGACACTCGGCCTTCGCGTAAGTCGGCAGATTAAGCCTTTTGGTCTTCGTGCCGCGTAGCTCCGTAGCTTCCGCTCGAGCGAGTTGTTTTTGAATTAAAGCGCCGCATGTCGACGAATGTGCTCTCGTGAGCTATAACGTGACCAAAACGTTAAGTATGTATAAATCTTACTCTAGGCCGAGAGTCCCGTGGTGTAGTGGTCAATCATGCGGGCCTTTGGATTCATGTGGTCTTGGGCCACTGATAGAAGAAAGCCCGCGACTGCGGTTCGAATCCGCACGGGACTATTCGCCGTTCGAGGCTGTGCCGAGGTGGGGTAGCTTGGTTATCCTATGGCCCTGTGGAGGCCACGACGCGGGTTCGAATCTCGCCCTCGGCCTTTGATTTTCTCTTTTGATGCTCCAATGAGCCTTCTTTTGGAAAAAGAGCTGATTTTAGTTCTTTAATTTGAGATTCCAATACATCAACCCGCTTAGCTGTCTCGTCTTGTTCTAGATTTGCACAAATTGTGCCAACGGATTCGCCAATCGTGATCACAAAAGCAAGTTCTCCAGCGTGCTCTGTTTGGTAAATTGTAGCAGTCTTCCCGATCAAGTCTTGGAACTCGCGCGGCAGCCTTATGACTGGATATTTGTGAGACGGATTTGAGTTGTGCGTACCTATCTTGTTCGTGCAGATCGGTTGCATGCGTGTTTGGAGGTGCCGTTCAAACATAACCGTTGCGATAGCAGCGTGCATCCAAGGGTTTTTTTAAGCCGCAACTACAGTGCTTTTGCCATCATGCTTCTGAACGGGCCTTAGAGATCGAAGAAATCGAAAAAGAAATGATGAGTTATGAGCTAGGGAAACGGTGACACGAATGCGCGGCGCAAAGCGGTTTTCAGCTCGAACGGATTGTTAAAACCAACGTCTTTTGCATCCGCAGAATCTCAAAAATCTCCTCTCGCTTAAACTTCGAGAGTTTCACCGAAGACAAATCTTCAAGAACATTTGAGAACGGATATTCTTCGATCGTGAATCCAGCACTGGTGAAAAACTGTCGCACAGCATTTTCATCTTCAAATGTGTTCGTTTCGATGTCACGCCCTGTCGCACCGAATATATTCTGCATCCGTTGCTGCATGGTGTCATCTGCCTGAGAGATAAACTTCCATAATTGTTTGGTGCCCACATCTGGGGTAATCCATATTCCGTCGTGTTGCTTAAGAAGATCACGAATGTTGCTTGCCAAGACTTCTTTCTCTTCGCGGGTAAGGTACGGAAGTAAGCCCTCTGTGATAATCGCAACAGGCTTGTCTGATCGAAAAGGAATGGCCGCTTGCAACAAACTTTCTCGATCAAGTGCATTTGCAATCCGGTAATAGAGGTTTGAACGATGTATGTTCGATTTTGCTAGTATGGATTCGGCAATTGCTTTTTCTTGTTCTAAAATCTCTGGCAAATCAGTGGCCACATAAACTACATTTGGATCTTCAGTCATTGCGAGGCCACGCGGAGAAAGTCCAGCGGCGATTTCCAAAACTTGTGTAATATGGTAACGTGCAATGATCTGATCAGTAGTTTTGTAGCGTGCCTCCAAATTGAAAGCAGACTGAGTCATGAATTCCGCGCTTTTGCCTGTTAGTGTTTGAAAGTCTGTCTCTGCTCCGCTTTGCGGCTATCTCCTTAGTGAACGGAATATCGGTAAAGCTCCTTATGTGCGCTACTAGCTTAGCAGTGGAACTAATTTTTTCATAGGCTTCTCCTTCTCCCATATCGCTTATCACCCTTTTGCGCCCATCTACTCCAAGTGATTTTGTACACACGATTATTCGCAGTATATATAGACGCCCCAACGCGTGTCAAAAGGCACGATAAAGACTCCGATTGAAAATGCTGCAGAGAGGCGCTGAGTACGGAGGCCGAAAGGGTAGAGCCGCCCCTCCGTCAGATCATCGACGTTTTGCAGCAGGTGATGTGCACACATGACGCAGAAAAGCTTGCGATTTCGGTGCTGGAAATCTGGGAAGATGGTTATCGCGAAGAACGAACTTCAAGTCTTGAGATTCCTTGGAACTCTTTGGTTCCGCCTCTCTCGCAGTTATCACGAATCGAACCGTGCATTCAACGGCTTTTAAGGCGAAACTGCGTTGCTTTTGCCACGACGCTTCTGAACGAGCCTCAAAAATCAAAGGAAGCGGAAAAAAGGATAATGAGTTAGGAGTTAGGGGATAAGATGGTGCTGGCACACGGCCCAACGCGGAAGTATTATTACTTTCTACAAAACTTGTTGAGCTTAAGGTGAATTATTTTGTCAAATAGTTCCCGTCGTGTAGATTGGGCCGCGTATTGGGAGGATTTTTCACGAAATTATCTAGATGCCGGCTACCTTTTTGCTGAGCATTCCAAAAACCTCGAACAGGAAGTTGGTACCCCGGAAAATTTATCAAAAGTGAATATTCCGGCAACGACAGACCATTTTTCATTTGTATCCGGTTCAATTTTTGCTGTGAATGCATGTTTGAATGCGGCGATCGATGAGGTCTTCCGTGATGCAGAAAGACTCAATAGAGATCCAAAAGCTGAAACGATTCTTCGGGGGCTTTCTGTAAACGTCGTGAAGGATATGGCCACTGTTCGACGTGCCAAAGCTATTGAATTAAGCAAGTATTCGGATCTCGACCAAATACTCAAAAATACTAATCCTCGCCCTTGTAGTAAGACCACGAACTCCACATGCCTTCCCGCCTATACGGGCTGGTATCTTTTAGACAAATTCCAGTTAGCACTTTATTTTAGCGAATCCGGCAAGCCATTTAATTTAGGAAGCCACGTGTGGGAAGAGGCGGAGTTCCTGCGCAGCTTGCGAAATTACTTGGTACATTACGAACCGGAGTGGGTTCAGTATACATTTTCGAACGGATCTTATAGTGCGAGAAGAACCAAAACTGTCGACATAATGGATGGATTACGAACCCGCGGCTTTAGGAACGGCCTTTATCCAAAAGATGCCGATCTGCACGAAGGTCGTATGGCTGTTCGATTAGGAGCAGACTGCGCGGCTTGGGCTGTTAGATCTTGTGCAGAATTTTTATACTCATTTTATGACGCATTGCCCATCGATGACCGTAAAATGTGGGTTTACTATAGGAGTTATCGGTGAGGGCTATTTTGTCGAACACAATCACCGATCACACACCCCAACCCACAAACAAACGTGCTTCGTGGCAATAACTATGGCGTGAATCGTGATGATTCCGTTGCGTGCACAACCCAACCCACAAAGGTATTCTAAGCGGCCAGCAAAAGGAGCGCTGCACTGGCCCCAATCGCTGAATTGGCGACTTAAATACCGCTAGAACGTGTAATTTTTCAGCTTGCCGCGCCTCCCGCTTCAGTCGTAAACACCCATGACGGAGAGACGTTAGAATCATAATAGTACAAGACGTAAAACTGCTGCCCGGTTTGCTGGCTCACGCCGACCCATACTTCGGTAACGTAAGGAAACTCAGCCTTGTAGGCTGCCGCATAATCAGGTCGGGCTGAAAACCCTTCATTTATTTTTTGCGCCACAGTTTGATTATAAAGGCTCATTGCTGCGTCTTGTGAATTCGTCAGTTCTGCTACAATCGTCATTCCGGCGCTTTCCGGAAGTGATGAATTTCGAGCGATTCCTTTATAAACGTCGTCCCCTCGGTCGTTAGTTGACTTTGTAAATGGTTGTGTCATAATCGCGTTGCCTCCTGTGTAAAACTTGTTAAAATAGCTGCTATAATCTGTCGACCCCTGAGTGCTGCTAGAATTGCTGCTAGAAGTGCAGCCCGCTATTGACAACGATGCAACTATCACAAGCACGATAATAGTTGCAGCTAACAACTTTTTTTCCATACAAATCCCCCTTCAAGGAAAAATCCCTCAAAACGGTCACAAAGCGGCGTGATAACTTAAGAATTCCGACGGTAGTGCTCACAAGTTGACAGTTACTACGCCGTTTAAGAGGTCGCCATAGGTCAACTGAGTAGGCTTCGCGCTTTGTGGGATTTCAAACGCTATCTGCCCGGTCACCTTGTCTCCGGGGTTTGTATTAAATACCCCGGTAAGGTAGTTTTCAAGCCAAACTGACGAAGGAGAGTATGGATACACCGTCCCGTCACCCGTTGTGAGTTTGAAATAGAGCGGATTGCCTAAGTAGAGGTTATTTTTGTTTTGATTGGTCACGGTCACATCGAAAACAACGTAAGTTTTCCCCGGTGAAGGTGTGCTTTGTAGTGGGTAGCTTCCGAGTTGACTACTTGTTGTCATGGAGTTGACTTTAAGGGCGACAAAGTCAGCTGTAGATGGCGTTGGTGTCGCAGTTGGGGCCGCAGTTGGCGATGCTTGTGAAGTTGGTAACGGAGTTACTGTTGCCTGTTGTGCCGTCGGTGCGCTGCTGGCTGACGGGCTTGGGCTAGTGGTAGCAGGCGATGTGCAACCACTAATTGATACGAGAACGAGAGCGCCGATAAAAAGCAAAGGTAGCGCATATTTGAGCGGCGTTTTGATGTACCGCTTCATCATCCTAGCTATTGGATTCAAATTCTTTCCCCCCCATTTTGCTCCAGCCGTGACTCTACGCCACTAAGCGCGACGCAAAACGTTGGGTCGTAGAAACGGTGCGTGATAGCTTAAGTGTTGTCTTTTTGTTGTATTTTTGCATCGTTTTCCAATCTTGTCGACGGCTAACCACATCAACCTGAAAACCAGTTCCGGTGCGGCCACCGATTGTAAGATTAGGGGCTCAAAATACGGCTAGGAAAGCCATTCCGCGAGCACTCAGACGTCGCTTATTCAAAGCACGCACAAGAGGAAATACTGAGAGATGCTATTGCGTTAGTGAAATGATTGTTGAGTGCTCAGCCATTCGTTGACGGTGTAATCGTGCTGGCAGTAGCAGGCGACGTGCAACCACTGATTGATACGAGGGCAAGAGAGCCGATAAAAAGCAAAGGCAATGCATATTTGAGTGGCGTCTTGATGTGCCGTTTCATCATCCTTAGCTATCGGATTCATATTCCCCCCTCTCAACGGTTGTTGCACGACCATGCGCACGTTAAGTCAGCACACATGGCCATTGTGTCGTAGTAGAAGCGTGGAAAGGCTTAAAATATCCTCTTAGTTGACAATTATTGGCTTTTTTGCGAAGATGAACCGGCCCTCATGCAAGACGGTTTTGTGGCGTCACTAGTGCCTTCTTGTGTCAAGGTTTAAACGGAGCCCTCTAATGCCTCCAAATTCGAAAAAAGGAATATGGGTAGGTAACTACGGGGAGCGTAAACGAAACGCACCGCGCTGCTTCCTCCGATAACGTGTTAGGGCAAACGCGTGTGATGTTAAAACGGCTAAAAAAGGTAAGGAGCGTTCTTGAGAGGTTCAAGAACACCCCGAAAATGCTTAGACCATCGGCTTTATTTCGACGGCTGGTTCGATGGTTGGCGCGTCTAATTTCATTAATACTGTATCTGCGTGCGTATGCTTGTACCAGACATAGACGATGGTGGGTATCTCGAGCACTATCCAAGTGCAAATAGCTAGAATCACAATGACAAGGCCACTACCCCATTCATTTTTGCGTACTAGGGTCGTGTTCTCGCCTTTCTCCATCACGCGATAGCCAGTCGTAATAAATTCGTCAAGCGCACGTTCCATTTCTTCGCGGCTCTTATATTTTCTAATCCTCGTGGCTTCTGCGATAATTTTCACCCCCTTTTTGCGTCAATCAAAAACGTGAGTGAAAGAGCAGTGATACGGCTTAAATGTTGTCGTTTTAGTTGCGAAATTTCAACCGTGTTAAGAGTTGCTATGTGCAAGGTGGTCTTGTGGCCGTCACGCATTGGCTCCTTGCGCCAGTTGTGAACGGCCCTCAAAAATCAAAGGAAACTGACAAAAGAAAGAATTAGCTAGGAGCTACGAAATGGGCGAAAGGAACACGCTACCAGTACGGTTTGAAGAACTCTGTCAGCACTCTGGCGAGAGTGGCTGTATATAAAGCATGGGGTTATTCAGCTTAGTGATTGGAGGTCTTGGGGATGCGCGATGACGAAAAAAAGCCGAATTCATGTAGATTTTACACTTTAATTGACCGTTGTTTCAAAAAGTTTCTGTCATGACCTATTATCCCCATGTCTTCAGCCCAAAGAAAAAAACCGTTCAAATTTGAAACGTCAGTTCAGTCAAAAATGACCCATTATAGCATTTACCACCGATTCTAGCAGGGCCTCGTGGGCGCCTCGCGGAAAGTGCTGCGGAGCCACGGTTTCGCCAAATCATTGATGTGTTGCGGCAGGTGATGTGCGCACACGACGCAGAGAAACTTGCTATTTCTGTGCTTGAAATCTACCAAGAAAAGGCAGTCATCGAAAGCTGAAACATTGCAGTTGAGGTCTTGACGCGCCGCTGAAGCGACCTGCTCTCTCAAAGCGCTCGACGATATGAGTTTGATTTAGGCAATTTTGCAGGTCGAACAATCATGATAGTTGCCAGCAAGCATCTCCTGTGAATGTCCACTTTATTGGCCCTCACAGGAGGTGGCAAGCTGACTACATCCAACACATTAGAGGAGCAAGCCCGCTTTTTTTCAAAAAAAAAAACGCCTTCTGACTTGAACTATGTGGGGGGGTGACAATGTTCACAAGGTCTATAGCCTGCTGCTATCGCTTCGGCGGCTGAGTTGAAATAGACTAGGTGGTCCGGAGAAATCAGGTGCACCCAAGAGCACGACGGTAAGTGGTACACGTGTGTCGCAGAATCGCCGACTAGTTGGAACGGCAAAGTCGATGGCACCGGAGTTGGTGTTGGTGACGACGTCACCGTGAACTGCTCGCTGGCTTGCGAAGGGCCGTAATTGCTGTCGCCCAACCAATCAATCTTGAGCGTATGCGTGCCAGGCGAGAGCTTCGCCGTATCGGCACCTGCGAGAGCCAAGTTTCCAGAAGACGCGGAGCACGAGCCTGCCGGATTAATGTTCCACGTTCCGCCGGCAGCATAGTCATCAATATAGTAGTTGACCGCGCCGCAGACGTTCTTGTGCTCATTTACGCTGTAAAGTGTAGTGGTGAAGGTTATTGCTTGCCCTTGAACGACCGATGTGGGCCCTGATACGGTGGCCTGTGTGGCGAGTGGCCCTACTGGTTGTGGAGTTGACGTCGGCGTTGGCGATGGCGTAGGCGACGGCGTTGCTGATGCAGACGCTGAAGCAGAAGGTGATCCTGCACTCGGTACCACTTGTGATGCGCTGCCTGCCGCTTGGTTGCTGCTAGTTGATGATGTGCAACCCGCTATTGATAACGAGGCGATCACAACAAGCACGATGATGACTAACAACTTTCTTTTCAATACAAATCCCCCTTGACGGAAAAATGAATCAAAGAGGTCAAAAGGCGGCGCGATAGCTTAAGTTTTGTCTTTTCGCTGCGAAATGTCAACTGTTGTTCAGATGGGCCAGCGCAGGGTGGTTTTACGGCCATACCCCCGTGTGATCAAGCATCGACTAAAAAAGAAGCGTGCTGCGTGCGTTATCGGTCGATTTGAAACGTGCTCCGGTGCGTGTCGGTTGAAGAAAGAGAGGTAGGCACTCAGCGCATCCCTCACCGATTCAGCAACTTCAAATTCAGCACTTGTTTTTGAGTGGGTTCACCGGAGATTAAGCAGTGCCGGCCGCAGAAAAACTTTTGAGAAAGTGCTCGACCAGCTGGGAGGCTTACCAATATCTGCGAGACTGCGTGCACGATGCCTGGTTACCCGATAGCGCACGGCAGCAGTTGCGACGAATTATCAAAAAGATACAGATAAGATTGCTCCGGCAGCGCGAATACGGGTGGGCGTATGAGGGGCCGTGAGTGCGACTTTCTTTAAGAGGCCTTTTGTTTTTTGAAGCAGAGACCTAGGCCACGGTGTCAGACTTCGAAGGTCACGCCTCCCCAGTATTCCATATAGACACCATAAACCGAATCGGGAAGTGGGTGTTTGTGAATCGCCAGTCAACTCCAGATACGCCGTGGGTGAGTATATAGTTCTTATTTGACTGGTCCCACTGCAGAATGTCGCCCATTTGTTCACAGAATTTCCTTAGGTCTCCCGGGACAAAGTGACTGCCGCAGCGTATTAAAGCGAGTTGCCGTTCTTTCAACCATCGCTCGAATGACAGTTGCTTAAACATTAGGTTACGGGCCCCATCATCGAACAGCGTCGTAACAGCTTCAACCACTTGCGGATGCAGTGAGCAGTAATGCTGCATTCGAATTTTGTCTTGCGCGGGCAGAACATCAAGCACCGCCTTATCCTGTTGAATTGCTTCTCGGAACTGTTGCACAGTTAGTTTGGCTATCGTCGCCTGAGGCCTTTGACCCGCGAGCGCTCCGAACAATATAATGGCCCTATAATTCCCGTAATGATGCGCGTCGATATCTCCTTTCTCGTATGCCCTCTTGGCAGCTAACAACAGATTCTCGACATCTTCTTGCGTCACGATTCTAGATGTGACGTGCTTGCGCGCTTTCAAACCCTTAGGCATTTCCAAAAAAGGTCTAACGCCTGATAGCGAGCATCGAAATGCGTTTTGCCTAAGTACTTCAGAAATGCAGTTGCAAAGTTCATCACCTTCCGCGGTGCATAAACATCGACGTATCTTGCTGATAGGTGAGCGCGGAGTGCGTCGCACGTTTCCTTGTTGATTGTGCCCTTAGTAGCTTTCCAAAAAGTCAAAGAACATCTCTTCATCCACGGAATTGACGCTTTGCTTATTCCACCTAATCGGAACTCAGTATAGCTGGCAAGCTCTTTCTTGCTATACTGGAGCACCAACGTGGCTAGGTTAATTTGATTGTGTGCGTCGGGAAGGCTATTGCCGTGACGTGTAGGAGGCGAAGTTACGTTTCCAGCTTGTCTAGGGCTGTCTGCAAAAAGAAGGCTATTCTGGGGTTTATATTCAAAAGCCGCCCTGTGGAGGCCACGACGCGGGTTCGAATCTCGCCCTCGGCCTTTGATTTTTTTTGATTTGGACTCCTAATATCAGTCGGTTTAAAAAAAGAACTGATTTTAGTTTAATGACCTCGGATTCCAAGGCTTCGAAAGCGTATCGTGGCTCTGTTTTAAACGCGCTCATTGATGAGTGAGAGGCGCTGCAACTCCGACCTCTGCACTAATAGCTCTCATCTCTCGGCTTGGTCATACAGAAAGAGAAAAGATGCGTAACGTGTTCAAAGAACGTACGGAATAAGCCTCTTCGTTCTCTTTGCGTACGCGACGTATTCGTCGCCCAGCTTCGATGTTAAAACTCCTTCCTCCACGTGAATCCGATAGCCGAAGGCCATCCCGAAAAAAGCTATGAGCACGAGCACAGCCCCCCACGAGCGCAGCACGAAGCCCAGTCCTATGACGATCATGAGCAGGCCGGTGTATGATGGATGACGCACGTATCGGTATGGGCCATTGTCCACCACCGCCTGACCCTCTTGAACGCCGACCGTCCGCGAGAAATAACGCCCTAACACAGCAATCGACCACTGTCGAAGCACAATACCTGTGATCATCAGGCCGATGCCGAGGTAGAAACTCCAGCTCGATAACGACGCGATACCAGACGACGCAAAGAAGAACGCGATTACAAAGGATACCAACATCAGCGATATCAGTGGGCGGGAACCCCTGTCTTCGTATCTGATGCGGGCGCCGCGGCGACGCAAGTGTGGGATAATGCCCCCGACCGCGAGCTCACTCAGCACCCACACCGCGCACACGGCAACTAATATTGTTGACTCAGTTCGTGTAGGAAGAAGTGCCGCCAGATAGGGCATCATAGTTCGCTGGGTTTTCTTTTCCTTCTTCAATATGCCTTTGTCGCCGGTGTTGATTAACGACCAGGACAACGGCACACAACGATGCTTAAAATCAAGAAGACGTTGTAGGCGATGAATTGACGAGAGAACCCCACACAACGCGGTGCCCCTAGCTGACCGTTATTCGCTAGTCATAATTCCCAACATGGCGATTTGGGGAAATGAATACGCATTGGCGTGCTCCGTTAAAAATCGAGCAAGCATTTGCTAGGAATTGCATACCGTCGGAGCTCATTTTGGGATTTTCGCTTGGAACCGACACAATATAAGGATTTAAACGTCGAGTTTTGCACGGTTGCCCATTGGAACGAAAAGGTGAGATCGTCCAAGAGATATAGAAGAGAGTTAGGTAAAAGTACTCTAGGAGGGTAAAAATGCACTTGAAGGCGAAAAGGTGACAGAACCTTTTATGTCTCGTAAATGAAAATCTTGTTTTGGCTTTTGACGAGCTTCATATTTTCTATTCGGTGCCAATAGCTTGTGATCCTTGTTCCACTTCGTGTTTCAGCCCTTATCTTCATCGCGATTCTGTTGTTTATCCTTCCTGGGTATTGGAATATGAATATAACATCAGCGTCAGAAATGTCTTGTTTGAAAAGGTTTCCTAGAATGACTTGGGCGTTTCTTGCTCTGAGCTTGGCTATAAACCATCGAATAGGCTCTAACTCAACTCCCTTCACATGATCGCATACCTTTGAGGCTTCTATAAGGGCTTCTCCTGTTCCACATCCAAGGTCGTAGAAGACTTCATCTTTCTTGAGGTCGGCCAGTTTAATGGCCTCAGCTGCAATCTTCCTTGGAGTACGACCATACGCTGCGCCTCCTGCCAGCATAGGATAGACAGGAGAAGCTAGGAGGTACGCTACTACCAGAACAATTATGCCTATTATTACATCCAAACTCATTTCATCAGCAACAGAGTTAGATTGTCAAGTCGACATTTCCCCAGTACTTCATGTAGATATCGTAAAGTGAAGCAGGAAGCAGCCTTTTAAAATTGCCAGTCCACCCCAGAAACGCTGTGCGTGAGTATGTAGTTCTTGTTTGACTGATCCCAGCGCAGTATGTTGGCCCTGCTACTGCTCGAACCTGCCATTTTTTTCGCGACCATGTCCGTGTCGAAGGAAACGCCAAGTCTTTTTACAGTCCAAACCGCGCCCGAATCTAGACGCGCAAGTGAAAAATATTGTACATTCTGCTCCGATCGGTAAAGTTCATCCACCTTTCTACCTGCGCGCCCCACGCCGGGTCTCGCGGGACGTTCTTGAAAGCGGAAAATTGATCGATCACCGCGATGCGCTTGTCCCATTTTTCCATCTTGCGTGCGTCTTTCAGCACCCATTTGGTCGCGATGTCTTTAATACCCGTTCGACGCAAACCCCAGTTGCTGATAAGCACAATCTCGACTGGGCGTTAAGCACGATTTCGGCGCCCGGGAAATTGTCCGCCAGCTGCAAGAAAAACTGTTTAACCTGTGACTCGTCGAACAATCGAGCACACCCCCGGCTAGCATGAACACGCCGTTTTCTTTGTCTCTGACGCTCTCGCACCACCTCGCGTCGAACAGCGACCCTGCGAGATACGTTGTTCGGTCTTCTTCAGGGAGTAATCGCCTTCTTGTGTCGATCACGTTTGGCAGATCGAGATCATACCACTGAAGCAATCCATTGTCAACACGGTAGAACGTGGTGTCAAGTCCAGCTCCAACGTTAATGACCGATGCTTGTTGATGTTCGTTGACATACGCACGTATTTTGTCGTCGAACTGCTTTGCTCGCGCAACAATAGCGATAGTTCCTTCGAGTCCTAGAGCCGCAACCTTTGTTGAAAAATCATGGTCAATCTGATCGACAAGCTCGATCGCTTTCGCGTCGTTGAAGATCGAAGGAAACTCTCGACTGAATTTCGCCCGCGCGCACAACGGAGCCAACAGCGTCGCTTCAACGTCGTGAAAATCGATTTTCATTCTCGCACCTGTCGCACTTTCTGTAGCAGATTGCTCCGCGATTATAAGCACGTCCTTACTGTGAGTATTATCGCCGTCCGCGCTACGTGCCATGGTGACGGTTCCGCGTTACTAGGCCGCCTAAGCGCGCCGCTATGCTAAAACGATAGTTCCGTCCAGATACGCGGTAAAGGTTCCGTGTGCACTTTGGTGTAGTGAAAAATGTCCGCTTCCTCCGATGACGCGGGCGAATTGTCCCGTGCCATTGTCAATCTGATATGTGCTGCTGCCAGGTGGCACGTGTAAGCTAATCGTGTCGCCATTTGCGGTCTTGATTGTCATCGTAAATGGGGCTAAGTAATATACAACTTGGCGCCCATCCACCTTCGACCATCCACAGTACGTGAAGAAGCCAGTCCCACTGTACAACGTGGCCCCGACGCCCGGGCTGCCGTACTTTCCTGAAAAGACTCCTGCAAAAGGCACGGTGAGATGCCCACACGTCTTGTACGCGGTTTGCTGCGCCGCGTCTGCTGGGAGCACACAGGTCGCCATCAGCGGCAACACTGCGACGCTTATTACCATTAACGCGATTGTGAGTTTTCGTAGCATCGATTTCCTCCCTATGCCTGCTTGAGTAGCAGGCTCATAGCTTATCATCGTGTTTTTGATTTAAAGTTGGCGTTATTACCTCACCTGTTATTCGCTCTGCGGCGTTCTTATTTTCACTTGGCTTAAATTGTTTAGATTTTAAAGCGGACGCCTGTCCAGTACTGTCCTGTAGATATCATAAACCGAATCAAGCAACGGGTCTTCTAAAATCACCAGTCAACTCCAGATACACCGTGAGTGAGAATATAGTTCTTATTTGACTGATCCCACTGTAATCGTATTAAAAACAAAAACTTAAGTCAGAGCCCTACGCAACCTTTTCATATGCCATTCGTTCATCAACCTGAGTATATACCTGGAATTCCAGCAGCCACCATTACAACCCCCACTAATAATACGCGGGTGGAAAACTCAGTATTTATTAAGGGCACGGCCCAAAACATTGGGGAAGAATACAGTCTATGGCTTGTATTTTATGATTACAACGCGAACCGCCATTACCCACAAGATGGGCCCGTTGCTATCTCCACAAACGGTCAATGGGAGATGACCGCATCTTTTGAGAGCAGCGGAAGGTATGATATTACTGCGCTCGCTGCAGACAAAAACGCCAACGACAGTCTCTTACTATACCAAGCAGCCAGTGAGTCGAGTGGTGATTACCCGGGGTTGCCTGCCCTCCCTTCAGGATGCATAACGCTGGCGTCAGTCACCGTCTCTAGAACGTAGCTTTAACTGTGTGCTATTCGTTCAAGCAGGTTTACTGAAGCGAGGGACGAAAAACACGCACAGATCCAGAAGCCGTATTATGGTTGCGATTCGGCGACCGCGACAAATTATCTCAAATGATCGGGTTCCGTTCCGATCAATGCGGACGTCCGCGTTGCTTACAATATTGATAGTTCCGCTTTACGAGGCCATGCCTACACGTTATTCGCCCGCGCAACGTGCGCGATAGCACGCGAGCAAACGCTTGATGATATCGTCAAACGTTTCACCGCGCTTGCCTATAACGTCTATTTCGGCTTTCGTCTCAAAGTGTACTGATATCGTCGCCCGATCTTCACGTTTCATATTTTCTTACGCATCGGGGTACATGGTCTCACGCAATCGACCGCTGCAAGCGTAATGCTTCGCTTTCGGTGATCGGCTTAACGACCCGGGATAGGTACTCGCAGACCTCGTCGGCGGCTTCTGGCGGCATATCGAATAAGTTGAGGTATAAGTCGGTCATGCGCCAAAATTCGTCGCGATCCTTTACTAAATCGTATTCAAGCCCTTCTAGGTCAATAGAACCGAGCCTCGTTTTATCGAGTAGGCGTCCGCTTGGCGTCCGCTTCTCTAAAACTCCGTGAAGCGTAACATTTCCATGTCGGACCTGCCTTCGTGGGCCGTTTTGTTGTCTCACGAAGTGGAATCGGTATTCGACGCCGGTAGCCATCCCTTACCCCCGTATCACTACGTAATTAGTAGTAACGGTAATACAATATATAACCGTTCCCAAGATTGTTACAATAGTAACGTTCTTAATAAAAACAGAAATATTATCAGAACTATTAAAAGCGCCGCCTCGGTTATGGTTTCGTTTTTATCACCGTGTTTGTTCATAACCTGACTAATTATCCGCGTTAGCGGTCTCCTTTCTGATCCTGCATATCTGGGCCGCTACGTGGTGTGTTGCAATAAGCTTGTTAGCGACGGCATGGGTGGGCTAAAGTTAACGACAAAACCGCTGTCGATATCGCGCAGGACTTAGAATTACTCGGTTTCGTTCATATTCACCGAAGAGGGCGGCGACGTGAAACTGCTTTACTATTCAGTCCTCAGGTTCCATTGACCGTAAGTATATGGTCGATACGCTTGCGTCGATGGTCGTGTGAAGTGGCTAATAGTAGTGCAAACACACTCACTATCAATGACTACACAGGAGCGCAAGCCAAAAGAGCCCGGGTTTTTCACAGGCCACGAAGCTCTAATATATGAAGTCGAACGGGCGTGTAGCCAATTAAACAAGCTTAAAGAATTACAGCTAGACGAACCTTTTTTGCGTGCGGTAGCTGCGGAAATACGAGCGCATATGGACCACTTAGGGGCAAGCTTGCAGGACTTAACGGAACCTTGCGGTTAATGGCGGTAACCAAAACGGCTCGGGCTTGTTGAGGGGCCCCTCAGGTATTCAGCCCTGCCGCGATCGGCTCTCACGACTGTTCGCGCCGACGGGTCTATCGAGAATTGTGCCCAATATAAGACTCTTGCGTAAGGGATTCAGATACGGGTGACTTTCTTCTTTATCTTGTTCGTGCCTTTCAACACTTCTGCAAGTCGAAAGGAGTGTATTGAGTGCCTGGGTATCATCTAAACTCATCTCGGACTCCTCATAGATTTTTGTCTTGACCTCTGAAAGCGCGCGGCTCAATAGCTCCGCGTCGCTGCCCGTTAAGATTAGCCCATTTTCTATCATTTTTCGCCTCCTGGTCGGTGCTTTTTACATGGATCACGTCACATAATGCATGATCGCTTTGTTCTGATGCCAATTTTAGCTTTAAAACGGCCGTTACTCCTTGCGGAGGGCACCAAGCAAACTTCAACGAGTAAATGGTCGCCGGGTTAGTCTCTGATATAACGCGGGCGGCGGTACTCCTCACAATATGGAACATGCCCTTTGTCTCCGCGTAACTTACAACGGGCGTATTTCTCGCACCTTTGGCAGTTCATCATACGTGCATTTCATGAAAAGCTGCGTAAAGAGTGCTATCTATGCGGTGGGAAACTAACCGGGCTAGGAATACCAAAGTCAGCGCAGTGCTCGCAATTTGTCCAGTGCACAGAAAAGACAGCGGGCGCGCCAGGATTTGAAACCAGCGTCTAGGAAGCTTGAGGGTTCCGTTCTCACATAAATGATCGTCGCGGAAGAATTGGATTTCGGACAAATCTCGTATGAATCTCACGGCAAAATGACTTTACCACCAAGCTACGGTGTTTGTTAGGGGAAGTCACCTAAGAAAGAGAGGTATAGTATGAAAAAAATAGCAGTCTTTCTAGTAGCTGCAGCGGTTGCGCTTTCAATCGTCGGCGTAGTGGGAGTAGTCGCACAAACGTCGTCAACAACGATGACGGCAACGACTACGGCAACAGCGATGCCGATGACAACGACGACGACCGCTTCAGTGCCGCAAGGTTGCTCGGCAAAAGCTCCGACGACATCGTCTACCGTGACATCAACTCCGTCAGGATGCTCCGCTGCACCCACGACAACGTCTTCGTCAGGGTGCTCCGCTGCACCCACGACAACGTCTTCGTCAGGGTGCTCAGCAACCACGACAACGTCGACATCCACGTGCTGTCCAGCGACGGCCTGTGCACAGTGCACTAGCTGCACGACAACCGCGTCTAGCACGAGCAGTTCAGCGATGACGACGGGGTGTTCGGCGAAATAAAAAGGTATAAACGGATATTTGCACGTCCGGCATGAACCGTTTAGAACGGTGACGGGGCAAGCGGCTGTGTCAGATACGGGCTAGCACCCGGCAGCAGGCTCGACCGCCGAGAGTTCGAACTCATCTAGAACTCTCGGTGACTCGCTCGTTGGCGGCGGCGACTGTTTGCAAGAGTCGAGCGAAGCAGCAGCTAGGGAATAGCCTGGTTTCTTTTCTTTTTTTGTGTTGTAGCGGTTCACTAATGGCCCTCGCTGTGAGCCATCTAACTGGGTAGAGGATCCACCCGTTGCTCGCTTCTGGAAACCAGCTAGTGCATCGCTACCCCTGCTTGCGTACGTCCCAGCTAGAAGGGTATCTCGCTCATTTCGAAAGGCAGCATCTTGCGTACCTCTCGTAAAAGCACTGATAGTGTTTGCCAATTTGAATAGATTAACGGACGTTCCCCCCAACGATCCAGTAGCCTGACGTCCCATCCGTAAAGAACCGACTGCTTTAGCTCTCAGTATTAGATTTAGTGTTACGGACGGAAGTCACCGAAACTGACCGTTCCCCGGTACTTCATGTACACATCAAAAACGTGCTCCGGCAGCGGATGCTTGTAAAAGCGCCCGCCCGCCCCCGAAACACCGCATGCCTGAAAACAAAGGAGGCACTAATCCGTTGACTTTAATTGCAGAACGGCCCATACCATGCTTGAAACCGAAGCTAAGGTAGCTAATCCCTGGTTGTAGTTAACGTTCCCTACAATGCGGAGAGGTGAAAAACTTGATCGAAGACGATGTTGAAGAGTTAAAAAAGCGAGTTGAGCAACTTGAGGCGTGTTGTAAAGAACTCCGCGATAAAATACGTCCTGAAAGAATAGTGCCAGATATTTACAGATTTGATGATGAACTGGTAAAGCGACTAGGAGGGCGCATTTAGAACGACGACCCATTCCCCCTCGCGTCTTGCACTCCTTTTTAAAACGACTAGACTCCTGAAATGTTCACTCGCTCAATACCGCCTGCACCTTCTCCTTCAAACGTTTCGCGCGATGAGCTAAAGACGCTTGACAAAGCCGACGCAGTTTGAGCTCCTTATGAGGTGGTATCGAGTTTTGTTAAGGTTGCCAACGTAGTTCGACGCCTCATCAACCAACTTGAACCAAAGGATGGTTTGGTTCTCGATCAAGTTGCAACACCGTGTCTTCCATTTGCAGCCGTAACGTTTACCACGTTAATATTCCCCCACGTGACTTGCGACGAATTGAGCCTGGTGCCCCTAGCTCAAGATGCAGCGAGTTTACGTAATTCCCAAGCAACGGATCGCGCTGTTCTGCCGCTTGCGCTATCGATGAACGCGACGCGCGAGATGGTGTTTGCACTTAGAGTGGTGCAGCCTGCAGAGAGAGCCGCTCCAACGAACACACGCGCTTTCGGACCAACGATACAATATGTCCGCATCGTACGAGACATCCGTTCGAGCATCAACCCAGCTTAGAACAAGAGTGTCGTCTTACGCTAGACAGGCTGCCTAACGCAGCCTCGGATCTCGCTCGAAGGCAAAAAAGCTCTCTTGTCTCCGTCACCGCCCATCGGCAGTGTGCCCGTATTCGACGTTGTCAAGCGTCGAGTACGCGGAGCCTCGCACATAAACAACGTTCGCATTGTTCAGTTCAGAAGATGACTTTGTCATCTCACGGGAGGACTCTGTCCCCTCGTCAAACGAAAAAGACCAATACCTCATTACCCCAAGCACGACGATTGCAGTTCCATAACTCACCAAGATCAGCCCGGTCGGACCACCTAGTGCTGAAACAGGCATTAGCGCAAGAGACCCGCTAGCAGCAGGTTTCACGTTTGTAGTGACGGAGTCCGCAGAGGGCGCAGAATTACTAGACGCCATGTCGGCAGTGAGTCCCGCACTAGGCCCAGTTTGACTTGCCCCGATCGTCGTTAAGGCGCTTAGCGACGTAGATTCTGAAACTTTTTGATCCGCTATGGTGAGCTGAAAGGGCACTAACGGAATCGTAGGCGTTTGTGACTGTGCCGCGATTGTCGATGTGCTTTGCGCCGGAGCTGGCAAACTTAACGCTATCTCGTTAGGCGTAAGTTGCCCACTCGCCCCCGATGCGCTGACGTCAGCAGCTGCTGGGCGGATCGTAGCCAGCCCAAACGCAACCACAGAGAAGCACAATAGCACCGCGACAATCGTCGTCGCACAGAACAATACCGTATGCTTCATTTCTTCCTCGCAATTGACGGGCTGTTTGTGTGATGTTCGCGCTGCCCGCTCGCGCCAAAACCTCGTGAAGGGGTCATTGGCAACGCAAATCAATGGCCAGAGACGGGCGCACTTTTGTCCAGTGACGCTCTACAAGTTGAAAGTTACCGAGGTGTTGTAAAGAAGACGATGCCCATGCGCAGCAGGTGATTACTCTTCACAAAGAGGTGCCATTTCTTCGCAATAAAAAGCACACCACGCCATTGCCGTTTTTCGTCCTTACGCCACTTTTAGACTGTGCGTTCGACCTAGGCCATTGCGGTTTGATTTACGTTGATTCTTGTTTCCTTGTCCGCGATACCTCCAAACGCCCACGAACCACCTCCTCAGACCTTCCTGTTTGTGGAGGCAGGTTACTCTGCGCGCCCTCTCCGTACCGAAACAGCACAGAATATCAAGCGCAATACCATTCGTATTGCATGGATATATACTAATCCCTAATAAAAAGATGGCTTAAGCGCGTTATCGCATATATTTCCTTGGGGACTTTTAAAGTCGTATTAATTTCCTTTGCGAGCTTTTTTTTAATCGTGAAAACCGTCGAAGAACGAGACTCGAGATGCGATATCAATTGATTTTCGCTTCAGATGCAATTCGACAGCCATTTATACGAGGATAATCGCCTAACACCATATGCCGCAAATTTGTACGGCAGTCAGCGACGAGCATTTTACCACAATACTCGCCCGCGCTGAAAACGAGGGCAAATCAAAAGCGCGCATCGCTGCCGACCTCATCAGCTACGCGTTAGCGGACAACGGAAACGAGGCTACACGACTGAAACGAGAGATCGAGCTAAAAGACGCTCTAATTGCACAGCTCCGCGACGAAAATAGCTTCATGAAGTCGTCGTTTGCAACCCAAACAGATATGGCAGGTCGGCTGTTGCACCTGCTGACCGAGGGCGTGCGAGACGACGCAGCACTCGCTGGCGACAACGGCACGGAAGATCACGTATAGATCTTTGAGCAAAAAACCGTGAGGGGGTAGGGCCTTAACCGGTTGAATCACATAGCATTGCGTTGCGCAACCTGCTGTCAACAGGCCCCATTGCTCACTCAATCAAGACTTCACTCAGTCGCACCGTGCTCCTGTCCGAGGAAAAAGCGGCTGATCTGGCCGCTGCTTTTTATTTTCAGCCGCCGAATCTGCGAAACGCGGCCGTTTCGACAAAGATGGCGACGAGCGCAAAAACGCCGCATACCACCAACGCCTGCCCAATCGCAGTCCAGTCAAAGCCCGTGAGGAACATCGGTCGCACTGCAAGGATCGCATAGTTGACAGGGTTGAACTTCATGGCGTCTTGAATCCATTGAGGAGTCAGATACGCGGGGATCAGGATGCTTGATAGGAACATCAGCGGCAGCGTGATGAGGTTCGCGATAAGCACCACGGGCTCCGGCCGCTTCATCGTGACTGCGATCGCGGCCACAAAGCCCGTAAGACCGATCCCTAGCAAGCTTACGATGAGAAACGTCATGAGGACACCGCCCACCCCAGTTTCCACGCGTGCGCCCATCAAGAAGGAGACGATCAACACAACGAATACCTGCAGAACCCACGTCACCGCGATGTAGAGCAGACCGCCGACGATTAGGGAGTAGCGATTGACCGGCGTCGCGATCATTTTCACGAGCACGCCGTAATTGATGTCGTTAAGCAGTCGAAATGCCAGAGCGTTCGCGTTGAACACCGCTAACATGACGATGAGCCCAGGGGCAAAGAACTGCACGTAACTGCCTGACGTAAAGCCAAGCGTCGTGATGCTCTGGAAGAGCTGCGTAAACAGGACAAGCCAGACCAGTGGCTGGATCAATAGAATCAGCATCCAGAAGGGGTTGTGCACGAAGGTGCGCAGGTACCTGACCAGGGTGTACCACGTGTCCCACAATCCATTCAACATGACTATCGCGGCCTCCTGATCCACGCGGCCCTCGCGCCGACCGCCTTCCCTTTCTCCTCGCGTATTTTACGGCCCGTATATTTGAGGAAGACGTCGTCGAGCGAGGGGCGCGCGAGCGCGATCTCTCCAACCGTCAGGCCGCTTGCCTCAAGCAAACGCAGGATCTGAGGCACGGCGACGCCTCCCTGGTCAACGTAGATATTAAGTGCCTCGGCGGTGGGCTGCACGTCGTTCACAAAGGGCTGCGCAGAGAGGAGCTGTCGTACCTTCTGTATCGTCTGAGCGTGTTGGTCAGGGTCCTCGATTGGCAGTGTCAGTGATACGACGTCGCCGTGAATCTCTCCCTTTAGTTCGTCGGGCGTTCCGAGGGCGACGACGCGCCCGTGATCCACAATCGCTACGCGGTCACACAGTTTGTCTGTCTCCTCCAGGTAGTGAGTGGTCAGAAGGATAGACATACCGTCTTTGTTGAGCGTGCGAATATAGTCCCAGATGCGAACGCGGGTCTGAATATCAAGCCCGAGCGTGGGTTCGTCAACCACAAGAAGTTGCGGCCTATGCATGAGGGCGGTGCCGATCTCAAGCCGTTTGCGCATGCCGCCCGAATACGTGGCCACCAGTCGATCAGCGGCGTCGGTCAGTTCCAAAAGCTCGAGGAGTTCATCGACCCTACGTCGGATCGTCGGATTGTCAAGATGATAGTAGTGCCCAAAGAGCGTCAGATACTCACGGCCGGAGGAGTATTCGTCCACCCCTGCTTCCTGAGCGGAGTAGCCTGTTATCGCTCGCACCTTGCGTGGCTCCTTGAGTACGTCAAATCCTCCCACGCGAGCAGTGCCTGAGGTGGGTCGCGTGATAGTCGTGAGCATGTGAATCGTCGTCGTCTTTCCAGCACCATTAGGCCCGAGCAGGCCGAATATTTCCCCTTCTTCAATCTGGATGCTGATATCGTCGACGGCGCGAATGGTCTTGTTGTAGACCTTCGTGAGATTGTACGTTTCAACGATGTTCGTCATTTCGGGTTCCTGAGCTGTTCTGCAGGCTCTAATATCAACGCGTTATCTTCCCTAGTGCGGAAGCCGCTCGGCGCGCATTCCGAAGCTGCGCGTCCTCCAAAGAACAGCAGCAGTCGCTTGCCTTCTTTGACATCGTCTGTGACATGGTCTGGTCATAAGCGACCTTCGTCATGCGTGAACAGCCGTAGGTGCGTAAAAAATTATTTCGTTTCCGACTCTTTTTCTGGCTCTTCGTCGGAGAACTCCACCAGCTTGAGCAGGATAATCCCCTTTTCCGGCTTTGCTTTCATAAGGAAGTACTCGCCGCCGTCCAGGTTAAAAAGTTCCCTGATCTTTTTGGGAATGACAACGTAGTAGGACGTGCCGTCAGGGCGCATGTACCCTTTGACGAGCACACGCTGATGTTCTGATTTTTCCTTCTCCATTCTATCTCGGGTTGCGGCGCAGGCCGCTAGCAGTTAGGATAGGGGTGAGATAAGGGTCTCACCGCTCGATCCAGCCCTTCATCAAGCGCAGGGTTTCCATTTTGTGCTGTACAAGCTTGACTTTAAACTCTTTCTTCATGATCTTCTCGTCGAGCATGCGGAGCACGTACTGCTTCTTGGCATCATCGTCGAGCTGCTCCCACATCATTTTCTTCATCATCCACTTCTTACCCATATCGTGATGGGTTCCCATCTCACCATATTGTCTTTCTTGCATAGTTTGTTTGCTCCATTTTTTTTATGTTTAGTATGCTCAACAGTTTGTGCATTCTGGTACTTATACTTATGTTTGAGCATCGTTGGCGCCTTCGGCGACCTGTTATGCCTAGACGTGCCTGTCCTACGGTTGGGTAGCGCTGAAGCGCCGCCAACGCACGTCACAAACCTAGACAGGCAACTTGTAAACGAATGGTGTAACCGGAACCCGCCGTTAAAAACGCACAGTGGTGCACACGCAATCCGCTCGGAGCATAGCTTTTTATTGCTTCCAACCAAATGATCACGTGTATGGACAGCGAGGAAAACACGGATGCGCACAACTATAGCGCGCACCGTGAACTGCGAAAAAGAAGACTGAGAGACGCCCTTGTAATACTGCTCCTTATTGTCGTCGTGGTAGTCGTTATCTCCTCTTGTTTGAAGTTCGTGTAACGAACACCGCTGCTTAATTCTTCTATTTGTTATCCCCTCCTGTGTGAAGTTCGCAACTAACCGTTGCTTAGTTCTTCTGCATGCTCGGTCGAACTACTTGGTTCACCGCGTTAGTTAAGCGCTCTGCGCACCGTCTACAGTTCGGATCATTGACGTTCACGCAGCCTACGTGACGCCCGTAGTAGCACGCGCTGTTTTTTGCGATCATTGCTTAGTGGCGGCATTCTAGCTCATTTGCTGCGCATTCTCGTGTGCAGCATCGATGATCTCTCCTAAGGTGAGGTCGGTACGCACTAAGGTGTAAAGCGTGCTTTCGATGATGGCGGCGATGTGCCGCTCGTATTCTGTTACTTCCGTTTTTGCCATCACGGTCACCTCCAAAGCAGACTGCGCAAGAAAGTTTCTTAAGGCCGCGTGAGGCAGGCTTTGTGTGCGAAAGTGTGACGACACCTTTACGTCACACCCCTATGCACGCAAGACACGCGTTCCCTGACAACTGCCCTACGTCTATCGCTTCTGCAAGATGCTATTCTGGCATCTTAAGCGCCCGCAAGGCTTTCTTTTCGAATTCAGAAACCCCAGGCAGCCGACATCGGGATCAGGCTCGAATAGAAAACTTGATACGGCTAAGAATGTCACGTATCGCTTGTATGGCGCACAGGGGTGAAGCGCATTTACAGATCGTCACAACGCTGATCGATGAGATACGCCGGCAAGATTCGGTGCAGACTATCGTTATTGAGCCTAACAAAATACTGCGCGGAAAACGCGGTACCACTCACCAAATCGATGTCTACTGGGAGTTTCTTGCGGGCGCAAAGGCGCATAAATGCGCAATAGAAGCAAAACATTGGGATAAGCCAGTCAGTCGAAGGGAGCTTAGTAAGTTCCGTGCAGTGCTCGAAGATTTGCACAGGCAGCACAAGGGGGTATTCGTCGCATCAAGCGGGTACCAAAAGGGGGCGCGCAAGTACGCCGAGCGCTACGGCATTGGCATCTACATTTTCCCCTTCACCATCGAAATGACCAACGATGACGTCACCTTTTTTATCCCCAAATTTGAGCGTATCGCGCCAGTGTTTGACGAAGAATGGATTGCGCACGTTTTGATGCCTAAGCTTCAGGAGGGCGGGTCTTTAGAAGTTAATGCGCGGAGTCCTGACGAGCAAACGCATCTTTTTGATGAGCTCTGCGCCGCTAAGACCGTACGAGAGGTCCTTCACGAACATTACTTGGCTGAGATACGAGAGGCGCCCGCTCACGAAATCTGCATACGGTTTGATCGGCCCACGTACGTGGAGACCGGCAATCCAAACGCGCCGATGTTGAAGGTGAACGGCTTAGACGCACTTTTTTCTGTAACGTCGCACGTTGAGACCTTTGATCGCATTTCGAATGATTACGCACGCGGCGCAGTCGAATTCATGCTCGCAGACGCGTTCATTGGGCAGTAGTCTGATCCAGCACACCCTCCGCCGCGGGGTGGCCGCTAGAAAACATTATCTTTAGTGCGGCGCTTCATTTAGGTAGGGTTCAAATGACGCGCGAAAAGAAGGTTTTGGCGAATCTGTACCATCTAATGGCTCTTGCGCTAGTTGCCGGAAACTCTGACAGCAGCACCGTTTTTCAAAGTGAGACCGGATTTGCGATCACGTATCCTACACGTTACAGAACTGACCAAGCCGAGTCCACCTCTATAAGGCTCTACATCTACCTCACCGACAGCACTCCTGTCGATGCCGTTACGGTAAGCACTGATGACAGTTTCACCGCGCAAGCGACGCTCGATACGGTCATCGAGAGGTATGCTGATGCGATAACGACCGCTTACAAAGATCTCAAAGTACTCTCGAAGGACCGCACCACGTTGGGTGGCCATGCAGCATTTCGTACGGTCTACCGAGGCGTGCTTCCTGTGCAGTACGCTAACGATACGGTACAAGCAGAGACCCTAAAAGTGAACCAGACGTGGGTCATAAGAAACGGTCGGGTGTATACGCTGACCTACAAAGCGCTTGCTCAGGACTATAACAAATACTTACCACACGCCCGGGAGATAATGAAGTCATTCACCCTGACGTGAACTCATTTCTAGGACGAAACGACGATTCTTGTGCCCTCGCAATGCTCAGAAGAGGCTCAGTGCTCGAGGGCATGCTTGAGGGTGTGTGGGCAGAGATAGGCAACCGGTTTGACCATAAGTACTCGGAGTTTGCTTGCGAGCGGCCATCGCGCTATCGGCGCTAAACGAGAGAGCAGGCGCAGGCTACGTGTTGTTATTGAACGACCTCGCAACAAAGGCTGCGATCATACGCAGCCATACAGCGTAGCTGGGGTTGTCCGAGTGCACATGGTCGCAAATAGAAGACTATGCGGTAGAGCGTGAGCCCGCCGAAACGCGGATGGTTCGAGGTAGCCCAGAGGGCGGGCTCTGCTCTCAAGCATCGACACGCTTATGCTGTTTAGATCGTACTTAACAGTCTTCCGCGCACTGCGAAAGTGTTTTTTTTGCATTGCGTGAAGCAGTCTAATGCTCTTAGCTCGGCCAACCCTCCGGCTGCGAGTCAGAAGTTGTTCGCGTTACGGCGTTATAATTCAACATATCAGTAGCATCCGAGCTTACAGAAGTGACAGTTTAGCAGTTTTAGTGACATATTCGCGAGTTTGGTTAAGAACGTAAAAAAAACGAAATACATTTATGAAGCTCGACGGACGTTACTCGTCTATCAGCGCAGCGGAGATGACGCAATGACAGAATTAAGAACCGTCAAGAAGAGTCCGTCGGTGCCGTGGCGTTGATTGGTGCGACAATCGGAACTGTGCGATCGCTCATCTATCGGGTGATTCTAGTGATTTTCATCCTTATGCATGCGGCAAACTTAAACGTTCTTCTGCAAGCCGGGGCTAGTGTATAGCTTAGATTTTCCATACACTTAAAATACATCATTGCTGCTAGCTTTATATCTCTGTGTGTATGTTGAATGTATCTATCTTAACTATTCTGTGTATTATCTATTAGCAATTGGTTCATTATACACTCTCCATACACAAAATATTAAAGCACTTTTTTCTTGTATTCATCAATTTGTGACCTTATTCGATACTCTTTTGTAGTTGGTGCATTAATGATGTATCATTTGCAGATAATAGTGTATCATAGGAACCCTGAACAAGGTAGATACACAGAGGGGAATCTTCTAAAAATGGCTCGTTTTAACATCACGTTACCAATTTCCATCGCAAAAATGCTCGATCAGGACGCAGAGCATCAAGATATAGCCCGTTCGACGCTCATTGCGCAACACATAGCACAGCACTATGAAGGAAGATCAGAGGCTGACTACGAAGCTGAGATTCGAGAGCTACGCGCAGAATACGAAAAACAAGTCCAAAATCAGCGTGCGGAAAGCGCTAATATAGTGCAACGCGTTAGCGCCGAATATGAGAATAAGATTGAGAAACTTATCGCTGAGCATGATGCTGAGATACAGCAAATTCGCGCCGACTGTGAGAAGCAAATACAGCAGATTAACGCGGACCGTTCTGCAAGTATCCAACAGCTGGAGAACTCGCTCGAAGAACTAGAAAGTGTTACGCAGCAGCTCGATGTGAATCTGAAGGAATCTGGAGAGCGCAACCGCGCTTTGATGGAACAGCTGCGGGAATCGGAAGCATCGAAAAACGTTGTTGTCACTGGCCTGCAGCACCGCGTTGAACTCTTAGAAAAGGACAAAGCAAGCTTCGAAGCGGCGCTGCAAGTTGAGAAGGGCCACTCGCTCGAATTGAAAGCCGATAAGGAGACCCTGCAGAAGCAAGTCGAATTGCAGATGTTGCAATTACCTGCCCCTAAAGTCGGTTTTTTGTCTCGGGGTTGGTCGCGGATATTTTCACGAGGCAAGACGTAGGCCCTGGAGAAGAAGACCGTGCCGTCACGGAAGTTAACAAGGCGTTCCTTTGGACACCTGCGCCCAACGCACCGCAACAGCCGCACGCTACGATTAGTGTTCAAAGCGCGAAGATGAGGCTCGACCATACCGCTGCGTTGGTCACGTTGTGGGCAGCGCCCTTGTACGCGGAAGGCCCAACCGCGGCATTCATAGGTCAGCTCGACCTCTCCCAGGGACAGGAGCTCCTCGCACGTTGTCACGGCGTATGCCCCTGGTACGGCGAAGTAATCCGCGACCGAAAGCACTTTTTAAGCCATTTCATTCAAAAAGAACTGGCGACTCGGGCTGAGCAGTGTCAGGTGGTGATCCCCGCCGCCGGAGTTTCCCCTCTCGCACTCGAGCTTCTGCTCTCACAGCGCGACCGCGTAAAAAAGGTAATTGAGGTGGACATTGCGGGCACGGCAGAGAAACATCGGCTGTATTCAGCCGTGGCGCCGCATCTGGCGGATCGCATTGCCTGTGTCACAGCTGATATTACCACAGCTGGATTCTCCGGAATGCTCGAAGCAGAAGGCAGCTACGAGCCCGATGTGCCCACGATCGTGCTTTTCGAGGGAATCAGCTATTACATAACGGAAGCTCAGCTCCGTCGCGCGATTGCGGTATTCCGATCTGCACAACAGCAGAACCTGATTGTCCTTGAGCATCTGCTTCCCTGCGCACTTGTCAACGAGGCGAGGCGCCCAATACCTGCAGCGATCTTCCGAACGATCGGAACCTATGTGGGCCTGTCGAACATTCGATGTTACAGTCCGGGCCAGGTAGAAGCACTCTTTCAAAGCGTGCGCTGTTCGGAAGTCCAACACTACTCGTCAACCGATATGGAGCGCTTGCGAAAAGGGAAACCGCAACGATTTGTCGAAGATGGCGATGGGTGGATCGGATGCGCGGTCGGAGCGGTATAATGAGGCCAGTTACGGGCAAACGTAGGTATACAGAGTACGAGCTACAAATAGGACGCCGGGACTCTGAAAAACGCTCGTCTCCACAGGGTGTTCAGCACTTAGACGGATTTACGCTATAACTGGAAAGCACATCAAAGCAGCCTAATACAGCCTCCGCAACGTTAGCAGTAGGTGTTCAACAGAGGCTCAAGCTACTTGATTGTGTTAGCTGCCGCCTAAGAATGCTTGGGCTTTTTGACCGGGTTGATTAAGTGCAGCTGCCTGTCGCACTTTATTGTTATTCATTTAGTCGTAGAATTCTTCGTAGTGCACCCCGTTAACTGCAATATCAAGCAGCACGTCAGAAGACTTACATTGCGGGCACCGAGGAGAGGCATTGACCTTGAAGCTCCCGCCGCAGGCGCACTTTCCTGCATACTCCTCTACGTCGATAGTATCACGCCAGTTGTGATCCACGTCCATGTAGTTCACCCACCTTTCTGTTCCACACCCGTCGCAATGCAGAAGGTGGGCGCTCATTGATGGTCCGGATCTAACCTTGAAGGTGTGACCGCATTCGTTGCACCGCGCACAAAAACTTCGTCCCATGCATAACACAACTGAGCTATTTAGTGTACTAGAATAATGGGAGAACGCAGAGAAATGCGTTAGCTATGAATCCTGGTTCAATCTATAAACAATAGATGGTTAGCTGATGGTTAGCTACGTATTGAATAACGCCGCACGCGAGATTGACCTCTATTTAGAGGAGTTTCCAGTACTTTCTACCGAGGCCACGCCGATATTCTAAGGGTGCGGCGGCTCCGGATCACGTAATCCAATTGCAGATGTGGAATCGCAGCGCGGAACCCGCGCACGTCCACGCGTGAACGGCTAACCTTATCTCGTTAGAACACAGACTATTATACGTGCTGAGAGATTTTAATCACCGAACGCCGCGATCGCGCTATGATCGCCACACCGTCCGCGCTCGCGACATTAGGTATGGAGCTACATATGGGACGTGATGAAAAGCACGACATCGTTTTTCACGGAACTCTGCAGCAGCTCGTCGAGAAGGTCGAAGCGGGCGAGATGGTTCCCAAGCTGCAGGCATCGCACGCGCCGATGTGCAAGTTTTTCACTTCGTTTTATGTCATAAACGGGATTCGTCACGTGGTCCCTCTTGTGCACGGTCCAACGGGGTGCCCTCTATGGGTCTCAGATATTGTCAGGACGAGGGAGTGCTGCGAGTTCCGCGGCGTCCCCCTCGAGCCAACCGCATGCACCTCCCTTGACGAGACGAACGTCATCTACGGCGGCGAAGGGAAGCTGCTCGAAGCGGTCAAGGAGGCGGACGAGCGCTACCATCCCGACCTCATCGTGATTCTGTCCTGCTGCTGTTCCGGGATCATCGGCGACGACGTCGAAAGCGTCGCCCGTGAGGCCGAAAAGCTCGTGCACGCCCGCGTGCTCGCGCTTCGCAGCGAGGGGTTTGGCGGCGACTTCCGCAGCGGCTACGAAGACGCTTTTGAGCTCATTATGGACCTGATGGAGCCGCCGAAAACCACGCGGAAGGGAACGATCAATCTTATCGGCGCGCGAATGGGTCCCTCACTGACTGAGTTCAGCGACGACCTTGATGAGATCACAAAGTTGCTGCACGAGGTGGGGGTTAAAATCAACGCCGTGATCGCCGGCGGATGCACGGTCGACGAGATTAAGAGGGCGCGCGAAGTTGAGCTGAACGCCTCGTGGTGTTACGATTGGGGACAGAAGCTAGGTGACGCCATGGAAGCGCGCTTCGGCATCCCGTACAGCAGGACTGGACAGCCGTACGGGCTTAAAGCGACAGAGGAATGGCTCATGGGGATCGCGGGCCCGCTCGGCATGAGGAAAGAGGCCACACGGGTGATACAGCGCGAGACGAAACGCGTTCGGCCTGATTTAACCTACTTGCACGACACGCTCGACGGCAAGACCGCCGTTATCGAGATATCAGAGTTTCCCGGGCCGATACGGGCGCTCTCTCTTGCGCGTATGGCAGAAGAGTGCGGGGCTCATCCGGTTGTTATCAACGTGCATCCTTATACGATCAAGGAGCGGATGCCTAGCATCAAGTTTCTTTTGGACACTGGGGTCGACCCCGAAGTGATTCTCACGAAAGGTCTCTTTCGTCTAGGCAGTTTCCGTTCATCGCGCGAGACGGAGGGCGAGCTCGAGGCAATCGCAGAGGGCCTTGACGACCCAATCTTCTTCGGCAACGCCGCCAGGTACCCAGGGTGTCCGGTTGTCAACCTCACACTCCTTAATCCTGCGTACCTTCCCCACTATGGCTTCCGGGGCATTCACAACATCGCTGCCCTGCTCAGACAAGCCATGGAAAACCAACGCCTGCCGCGGTCAACGCTTTTTCGAGGGATGCTCTACGGAAACGAAACAAACTGATCAGACGCGCACCGCACGAACGACGCCCACTGACGCGTGCCTTGACCCATATGTCAGATGTGCTCTTAGCGGCGCAGCCCAAACGGCGTTGGGAGTCAGTGACAGCGCCGTTCTCGCGCACGCACCGCAGGGGTGCAATTATCTTGTTGACGGTGCCTTTTCATGGCAGGACTGCGACTACGCCCAAACGACGACGCTGTGCACCAAGCTGTGCGAGGATGAGATCGTCCACGGAGGCGAGGAGCTCCTCGCCCGCACGATCCTTGAGGCCAAAGAGCTCGACATCGCCGCGCTCTTTGTTCTAAGCGCGTGTGGGCCCGAGATCGTGGGCGACGACATCGTTGCGGTGTGCGAGGAAATGCAAGCCCAGGTTGACTTTACGATTGTTCCCATCGAGTGCGCCGGCTTTCGCGGTTCGCAATACGATGGCATCGACCTCGCGCTCGACGCGATGCTTCGCGCGCTTGCCGGAAATGGGCGTCCTAGGATCCCGCACTCGGTGTGCCTCGTCGCTCCCCATGCGAACGCCAATCCGACGTGGATGGCCGATCTGGCATGGGTAAAGGACGTTCTTGCCCGGCTTGGCGTTCAGGTGCTCGCCACGCTCACCCACGCAACGGCGCTTAGCGAGTTTGCACGCGTGTCCGCCGCTGAGGGGGTGCTTCAGTTAAGCCACGACGCCGGCTACCGCGCGGTCGAATATCTTGTCGACACGTTTGGGGTCGAACCGCTCTGTAGGGATCTCCCCCTCCCCATCGGGATGACCAACACGCGGCGCTGGCTTACCGCGCTAGGAGACCGGTTCGATGCGGAGCGCTCGGCCGAGGAGCTGATCGTCCAAGGCGAGCGCACGGTAATGGAAACATGTCGCCGCCGCTGGCCAGTGGCGCGCTTTTTCTACCGGACTCCCGCGGCGGTCGTGGCTGACGCCACGGTTGGCATCCCGCTTGTCCGCTTTGCGACTGAGGAGATGGAGCTGACGCCCGCGCTCGTTGCCCTTCGCTCCGCGCACCCCGAAGCACAGCGCCTGCTTGAAAAAGAGCTGAACGACCTCGGCCTGGCGCCGCGGGTCGCCTACGGGACTGACGTCTTTGCGACGCGGCGGAGCCTTGAGCAGGTACGCCCGCGGGTCGTTTTCGGGAGCACGATCGAGCGACACGCAAGCGAGGGGTTGGATGTTCCGTACATCTTTGAGGTCGTGCGTCCCGTCAGGCAGTTCCGGCTGCTCAATCGGGAGTACTTCGGTTACCGCGGCATCCTCAATCTGCTCGAGTGCATCCAGAACGAGTGGAGCGACCGGTGGCGGTCAACCCAACGGCGTTACGCTGCACGCTGGTAGAGGAGACATCACAATGAAACAAATCGCAATCTATGGCAAGGGAGGAATCGGAAAGAGTACCATCGCATCAAACATCTCAGCGGCCCTCAATGAGTGGGGGGTCAACGTCATGCAGGTCGGCTGCGACCCAAAGCGAGACTCAACGAGGATACTCGCGGGAGGGCACCTCATCCCCGCTGTCCTTGAGATCTACCGAGACAAGCTGCGCCACGGACAGGACGCGCACGCCATTTCGCTCGACGACATCGTCTTCAAGACGCCTAGCGGCATCTACTGCGTCGAAGCGGGAGGTCCGGAGCCTGGAATCGGCTGTGCCGGGCGCGGGGTTCTCACGGCGCTCCAAATTTTGAAAGACCTCAAGGCGTTCGAAACCTACGCGATTGACGTGGCTATCTACGACGTCCTCGGCGACGTCGTGTGCGGCGGGTTTGCGATGCCCATCCGCGAAGGATTTGCGAGTGAGATATACCTCGTCTGTTCCGGAGGCTTTATGAGCATCTACGCGGCGAATAACATCGCGCGGGCGGTACAACGTCTTGCGCGTCGCGGCGACACGGGGCTGTCTGGAATCATCTGCAACAGCAACGGTGATGAGGCGCTGGAGCGGGCCGTGGTTCCTGCGTTTGCTCAGCGTTTGGGCAGCGCGTTCGTGGAATTTGTTCCGCGAAGCCCCGTCATTCAGGCGTGTGAACTCGAAGGGCGCGCTGTGGTTGAACACGCCCCTCAGTCAGAGGAGGCGGCGATTTTTCGGGATCTTGCGCGGAAGGTGATGGAAAACGACGTGAAAGTGATCCCGACGCCTGTGGAGGCGCTGCCTGAGCTCGAAGAGCTTTATCGGCGACACGTGGTAAGGCCTGAGGCAGTGTAAGCCGGCGTCGTGGTCAGACTGTTGTCCGCCGTGTGAGGCGACGTGAAACAAAAAAACGTCCCCCTGTGTCTAAGTTGCAAGAACTACATCAGCCCTCGCGTCTGTCAGGCCTTTGCTTCGATACCTCTGGAGATATGGGAAAATCGCTTTCGCCATACGGAGCCGTATCCCGGCGACAACAGGAAGCGTTTCACACCAAAATTCGGGTAATTTCGCTTGCGCCGCGTCGGCACACGCCTCGCCGGCTAGGTAAGGCACTAAACGTGAATAGCTTTCCTATGAAGCACATCGAGATTGACGAGATTTACCAAAAGACGCCTTTGGAGCTGATTCCTTGGAACATAGAAACCCCACCTGCGGCGCTAGTTGCACTCGTCGACAGTCGAATTGTCACCCCGTGCCGAGCGATTGATCTCGGCTGCGGCGTCGGCAATTACGCAGTATGGCTGGCGAGCAGGGGGTTTGAGGTCACCGGAGTGGATAGCGCCCCCACGGCGATCAAGCGCGCCACGGAGAATGGGACGAAAAAAGGGGTCGAGTGCACGTTTCTCGTTGCCGACGTGCTCGGCGATTTGGAAAACGTCACCGGAACGTTTGATTTTGCCTATGATTGGGAGCTGTTGCATCACATTTTCCCTGAGCAGCGCCAGCGGTACGTAGCGAACGTGCATCGACTCCTTAATCCAAAAGGGAAGTATCTTTCACTGTGCTTCAACGAGAGAGATCCCGCGTTTGGTGGCGTGGGAAAGTATCGAAGGACACCGTTAGGTACCGTGCTATATTTCTCATCCGAAGGCGAGCTTCGCGCGCTTTTCGATTCCAATTTTAGGATTCTTGATTTGCGTACCGTTGAAGTGCACGGCAAGTCTGCTTCACATCTTGCCAGCTACTGTTTCATGGAGCGAAAAGAGTCGCCTTAAAATAGCGGGCGCTACGAATCGTGAGCGTGTCTCCGATCAGAGGCTATGAGCAATCGCACGCGAAATGCTCGATTACTTGCGCAAGACATAGTCGTTAAGTTTTGGTTAAGTTTTGGTTAAGTTTTGCTAAAGTCAACGTGCTTAACAGTGGCTGAAGATTTCTGGCACCACGTCAAGGTCGCGACCGTCTCAAACCAAAAAATGGCTGACGGGGAAAACCCCCGGTTTATCTAGTTAGCAAGGCCGAAGAGCGCACCGACGCGCTTTTCGGATCCTACAAGCGAGAAGGCTTGAAATACTAAAAGCAGCACATTCTTAAAAAAGGTGAAACCCGTGAACGAAGAAAAATGTGCACAATGCGGCACTCCAGCGTCGCCAGGTGTCCAATTCTGCGCGGCCTGCGGCGCGACACTGACCGATCACAGGGCGCGCCCTTCCCAACGGGTTCCTCCTGCGACGCAGCCTGCGCCGACTTATCAAGCGCCTGCTTACTACACAGGCACTCCTACGCCCTATATAGGCGTTGCCATTCGCTTTGTCGCGACAATCATTGATGCCATCATTATCGTGGTTATTGTTGGCATACTAACGATCCCTCTCCTCGTCGCGGCTATCGCTGTGAACGTCGGGAACGGAAACGTGTCAGCGATTTCATCGGGGCCCATTGTGGCACTAACTGTCGTAGGATTAGTCGTTTGGTTTCTCTATTTTACGCTGCTGGAGGGGCGCTATGGGCAAACGGTCGGCAAGATGGCACTCAGCATCAAGGTCGTGCGAGAAGCTGATGGAGCACCGATCGACTACGGAGAAGCGGCTGTGCGCACCGTCATCCGCATCATCGACGGTTTGTTTGATTATCTCATAGGGGCAATTTTTATCTGGACCTCAGACAAGAAACAGCGCCTCGGCGATCGCGTCGCGCACACCGTCGTAGTTAGCAAGTGATAGGCGTGAGTCCCCCTTTTTGTGTTCTGGAGTAGCTTCACGTTTCGCAGAACATGCGTGGCTGGCCATCTAGCTTCTACCAGTCTACCTCCTCAGAGCCCCTCATTTTTGGTTCTACGAACGGCACAGCGACTTAAAGTAGCTGGTGCAATGCGTTGACCGACAGCACTTATCGTTCTATCGTTCGTAGCGAATAAGGCCACCGAACAGCGGCCGCGTAAAACCGCAAGAAAAGATTAAAAGGGTGGCTTTCCTATGGCTTAAGAAAGGAGGTGAAATGTTTGAACACAAATCAATGCGCACACTGCGGAACTCCCGCGTCACCGGGCGCTAAATACTGCGAAAGCTGTGGCGCACCACTCGGGACGCAACCGGCTCAAGCGCTGCAGCCCTCGTTTGCTCCGGCATCCGGGTATCAAGCACCTCGTTCTTACGTGCCGCGCCTCGCGCCGCCCTACCAAGGCGTCGCCATTCGCTTTGTCGCGATTCTTATTGATACTATAATTATAGCGATCATCGGAGGTATATTGTCCGCCCCGTTCAACGCGCTCACAGTCATTCCGAACAGCGCTTCAGGAACGGCCACTATTTCACTGGCCACTGCTGTCGGGGGACTTGTTTCGCTCGCGGTCTTTGTTCTGTACTTCACGTTGCTCGAGGGCCACTACGGACAGACTGTCGGGAAAATGGCCGTCAAGATCCAAGTCGTACGAGAAGCAGATGGCGCACCGATCGACTATTCCGAAGCTGCAGTCCGAACGATCCTGCGGTTTCTTGATCTGATCCCATTCATAATCCCCTATCTGCTCGGCGCACTCCTCATATGGTCCTCCGAAGAGAAACAGCGCCTCGGCGATCGCGTAGCGCATACCGTTGTGCTTAAAGCTGAATAGATTCAGTGCTCCATTTTCTTATTGCTACCGCGGACAGAGTCTTTGATCTTTGGTGGGCTTGCTCTGTAATCGGACACATCGCCCTACGAAGAGCGTTTCGGCTTAGTTATGAGCGTGACAAGTCTTTGTGGCGAGGACCGGTTCCTCCTGTCCAAGCGCGAATCGAGCTTCTATAGCTGCCGATCGAGAACATGCTTATAACTGAGCAGTTTGACTGCAAATCGTAAGAAAGATTAAAAGGAATGCTCCTCTATGATTTAAAAAAAGGAGGTGAAACACGTGGAAGAAGACAAATGTGCACAATGCGGCACTCCTGCACCACCGGGCGCTAAATACTGCGAAAGCTGTGGCGCTCCGCTTGCGGCTGCTTCGCAGCCTGCGGAGGTGAAACCCGCCGACGAAGACAAATGTGCACAATGCGGCACTCCTGCACCACCGGGCGCTAAATACTGCGAAAGCTGTGGCGCTCCGCTTTTGCTTGCGGCTGCTTCGCAACCTGCGGAGGTGAAACACGCCGACGAAGACAAATGTGCACAATGCGGCACTCCTGCAGCACCCGGGGCTAAGTTCTGCGAAAGCTGTGGCGCACCACTAGCTGCCGTTACACAACCAGTCCAAGGCCCAGCTGCCGTTACACAACCAGTCCAAGGCCCAGCTGCCGCGGAACCTGCTGCTGCGTACACAGCACCACGGGCGCAAGCGCCTTACTCAGCACCAGGCATTGAAATGCCTTATCAGGGCGTCGCTATCCGGTTTGTAGCGTTTCTCATTGATGCCATTATTTTAGGGATTATCATTGGCGCAATTTGGTTAGCTGCCGGGTACTACGCAGCCGTCGCTTTGGGCATTGTGATCGAGCTGCTCTACTTTACGCTCCTCTTAGGGCGTTATGGGCAATCGATCGGCATGATGGCAGTCAAGATAAAAGTGGTCAGAGAGGCCGATAGCTCACCGATCACCTACGAAGCAGCGTTTGTGCGCACGATTCTGCTGTATATCGACGAGATTCCGTACGTCGTGCCCTACCTGCTCGGCGCAATCCTCATCTGGACTTCAGACAAGAAACAGCGCCTTGGCGATCGCGTCGCACACACCGTCGTACTGAAAGCGTGATAGGGGCGCAAGCCCCTTTTTCTCTTTTTTGTCACCAATATGCAGTAGCTTCGCACATAGCTGTCGCTATAAGCTTGGAAGTACGCCCCGCAGGCAGGTGCATCGAGTGAAACCATTGAAACGAGAACAGCGCGTTGCGATTCTGCAATGCTGGGTGTGGCGATTGTCGTGCCACGTCAAGATGAAACCGAAGCACGCACACTGCCAGCAAATCGCAAGAAAGATTAAAAGGAATGCTCTCCTAATGGCGTTACAAACGCAAAGGAGGTGAAACGCGTGAACGAAGAAAAATGTGCACAATGCGGCACTCCTGCAACAGCTGGCGCACAATACTGCGCGGCGTGTGGGGCGGCATTCACCAGCCAAGCACCAGCCGGTGAACCTGGGGAGGGTGCATATGCATATGCACCCTGGGCGGCAAATGAAAGAAGGGCGCATTACGCGGCCTCGCCGCTATTGCAGGGAGTTGCTATCCGTTTTGTCGCACAACTCGTCGATGTAATCATACTTGCTATCATCTTTTTGATACTGGGCTTCTCAGGCGCTGGCACTATCACCATTAATGTGTCAACAGCACAGGTCTCAATCAGCCCGTTCTTTGGCTCGCTCATCTTGATCGATATCATCATCGCATTCCTTTACTTCACGCTGCTCGAGGGACGAAACGGACAAACAGTTGGCAAGATGATCGTTAAGATCAAGGTAGTAAAAAAAGTGGACCACTCTCCGATCACTTATGCTGAGGCTGCCGTGCGGACGATTTTGCGCATCATTGATCTGATTCCGTTCATCGCTCCGTATCTACTCGGAGCGGCACTTATCTGGGCATCTGAGTATAAGCAGCGCCTCGGCGATCGCGTCGCAAACACCGTCGTCGTGCAGTCGTGAGGCCTCCTTGCACGCCTTCAATGCGCCACGCGTGGCCCGATTGGCACACAAGCTCGCCCAGTCCGTTCAGTGAAGTTCGCCCTTTTTCCGACGCGATCGGCGGTCGCTGTTTTAAGCACCGACGAATCCGAGGAACAGATAAGCGCCTCAATGTTCTCGCAGTAGCGGCGGACGCGAGAGGAGCGTGCGCCACACGTCTTCGCAACGAGGTGAAAGCGTGCTTACGTGGTCAAAAGATAGTGACTTATCTATGTTCGGTTCGTAAGAGTAATACGCATTCAAGGAGGCAGCATGAAAGTCTTAGGAGGTCCAGCTTCTCAATTGCTCGGTTCGCGGGTTGCGCGCGAAATCGGGTGCGCACTCGCCATTGTTGAATTTAAGCAGTTTCCTGACGGTGAACTGTATTTGCGCATCGCAGAGGAACTCGACGGCGACACGCTCATCGTGCAGAGTACGACAACGAATGACGATATCGTTTACCTTCTACAGCTCATCGACGCCGCCTCTGACGGCTACCTGAGGGCGGTGATTCCTTATTTTGGCTATGCGCGGCAAGATAAGCGATTCAAGCTCGGCGAACCGGTCAGCGCTCGTGCCATCGCGCGGACGATCGACGTTGACGAAGCTTACGTTGTCAACATCCACGACCCCGCCTCGCTTGACCATTTTCAGCTCCGAAGTGGCAAAAAGGCGGCGAACCTGTCTGCTGCAGGCCTCGTTGGCACGTACTTGAAGAGCATGGAGTTCCCGTCACCCTTGCTCATCGCTCCTGACGAAGGTGCCACCGCCTTAGTGCGCGACGTTGCTCAGGCCATGGGCTGCGAGTTCGACGTGCTAGTCAAGAAGCGGGTGACATCTGAACTCGTTGAGATACAACCAAAGACGGTGGACGTCGACGAACGCGACCTAGTCATCGTAGACGACATGATATCAACCGGGGGTACGATGGCCGAAGCGATCAAGCTTCTGCGAGGACAAGGGGCGCGGCAGGTGCACGTTGCGTGCATTCACCCTGTTCTCTCTCTGAATGCGCGGCTTCGCCTATATCGCGCAGGGGTCGACAGCATCATAGCGACCGACACTATCGAAAAAGCGGAGAGTAGCATAACCGTCGCGCCGTTAATAAAGCAAGGCGTGGGACTTTAGCGACGAACAAGCGAATCGCTGATGATCTGTGCGTGATCAAATGCCAGCGGCGGCAGGTCGGCGATATCCCAAAGCATCGCTTCACTTGCATCAGAGCCGGCTGCTAGCGTACCTCCCACTATATCCGCCGCAAACGCGACTGAGACGACATGTCCGCGAGGATCGCGATCGGGGTCGGAATAAACGCCCACGAGTGATTTTATCTTCGCAACGAGTCCAGTTTCCTCGAGGACTTCGCGCCGCAAGGCTGCCTCAACGGTTTCGCCATATTCCACAAAACCGCCTGGAAGTGCATATTGTCCTCGGTACGGCTCGCGCTTTCGTTTTATCAGCAAGATCTTTTTGTTTTTCACTATCACTGCGTCAACGGTGAGCGCTGGATTCCTGTGCATCAGGTGCATAGTGAGAGCTTCGATACTTGAGGCTGCCGATTAACTGCCAAGCGGGGCGTTTCAGCAAAAAAAGCCCGATAGCGCTACCGACCTCTGCCGCCGTCGCAACCGCAAAAGCTATTCGGCTCACGCCCTATTTGTTCTCAATGTATGACGTTTATGCGATACGGAAGGATTTCCCGGTTCTCGAGCGCGTCGTGTATCTCGACAACGCTTCGACCAGCCAGACGCCGAAACCCGCCGTCGAGGCGATGAACGAGTACTTCTTTCGCTATGCTGGCAACTACGGAAGGGGAGCGCACCGCTTGGCCCAGCAGACGACTGAACACTACGAAGCCGCACGCGAGACGGCTGCTGATTTTTTTACAAGTGAGCCTCGCAACGTTATCTTCACCAAAAACACGACGGAGAGCATCAACATCGTCGCTCACGGTCAGGATTGGACGCCCGGAGACCACGTCATCACGTCAATGATTGAACATCACTCGAACTACCTGCCGTGGGTTGCTCTCCGTGCGCGAGGCGTCGTGCTCGACTTAATTGAAGCGAATCAGGAAGGCATCGTTGATCCTTCTAAGATAGAGAAAGCAATCACTGACAGAACCAAGCTCATCGCGCTTTCTCACGTGTCAAACGTCTTTGGTTCTGTCCAAGACATAAGCCGCATAGTCAAGATTGGGCGTAAGAACGATGTGCCAGTGTTGATAGACGCAGCGCAGTCTGCTGGTCATATGGATCTGTTCGTCAAAGACTTGAAATGCGACTACCTAGCCGTGCCGGGCCACAAGGGGCTGCTCGGTCCGCAAGGGACGGGCATCTTGATCCTGCGTGATCCGGAGGAGCTGCGTCCAACTGTGCTCGGCGGCGGCGCGGTCGAATGGGTGCGCGGCTGCGAATATGAACTGCTCGAACCGCCCGCCCGTTTTGAAGCGGGTACTCCCAACATACCGGGAGTCATCGGCCTCGGGCGATCCGTGGAATACGTTAGCGCGCTGGGCGTTGCAAACGTCGGAAAGCACGTCGAGATGCTGGCGAGAGTCGCCGCAAAGAAACTGGCAGAAATCGATAACGTGACGGTCTATGGGCCAAAAGACCGCGCTGCTGTGGTTCCCTTCAATGTCGGAGAGCTTAACCCGCACGACGTTTCGATGATCCTGGATGAGACAAGCAAGATCTGCACGAGGAGCGGGTACCACTGCGCTATGCCGGCCTTAGTGTCTCTTGGCATCAACGGAACCGTCCGGGCGTCGTTCGGGGCGTATAATACGGCTGAAGAGGTCGACCTTTTAGCAGGATCGGTGAGTCTTATCGCGACCTCGCTCGTCTAATCCGGCGCGTCAAGTTCAAGGCTGAAATCGAGCCACCGCGACGAGTGAGTTAGGTACCCCAGCGAGAGCACGTCGACGCCGGTCGCAGCGTATTTCCTGACGTTGTCGGGCCTGATGCCGCCTGACGCTTCGAGTAGCACGTTGCCGCGCAAATTGAGCTCCGTCAATTTGCTAACGGCCACGGTGATCTGTTCGACGTCCATGTTGTCGAACATGATGATGTCTGCCCCAAGCTCTGCTGCCTTAACGCACTCGTCAACGGATTCGACTTCGATCTCCACTTTCTTCGTGAAGAACGTCTTTTGCCGCAGGGCGTCTTCTGCAGACATTACTTTCAGATGGTTATCCTTGAATAGATAAGCCTCAGAGAGGGAGTAGCGGTGTGGGTCTCCCCCTCCGATCGCAACCGCTTTTTTTTCATAAAGTCTGAAGCCCGGCGTGGTCTTCCGGGTCGCAGCAACGGTCACCGTGCCAGCGGCTTTTGCACAGCGGCGCGTGATCGTGGCAATGCCACTCATGCGGCAAAGGAAGTTGAGCGCGACGCGTTCAGTGACAAGAATATCCCTGACCGCTCCTACCACTCGTAAAATGATATCATCTTTCTTTATGCCGTCTCCATCGCAGCACAGCGGGGCGGTCACGAGGTTATGGTACGAAAAAATGCTTTGTGCCTCTGATAAGCCTGCTACGACTCCGTCTTCGTGTGCGATGATGTTTGCAGACCCCTCGACGTCGGGCAGAAGAGCGGTCGTTATGTCGCCAAATCCTTCATCCTCAGCCAGAAACCTCTCAATGTCGCGTGAATTCAAACGATCACCACATACGCTTTTCTATCTTAACTACCTTAAAGGATTTCAAGATGATCATCGGAATTATTGGATGTGG
>Ga0187880_1000336_pt1 | contig 41199 bp, 41 predicted proteins | sample June2016WEW_19_4_FD_132998 | JGI IMG/M metagenome (GOLD analysis project Ga0187880, IMG submission 132998) | Peatland microbial communities from SPRUCE experiment site at the Marcell Experimental Forest, Minnesota, USA - June2016WEW_19_40 | ecosystem: Environmental > Terrestrial > Soil >... | reverse complement strand
TGACCTCACCGCCGCCGTCGACGCCGGCGCCGAGGTGCCGCCCGAGATCCTGGCCCAGAGCCTGGGCGAGTACCTGCGCGGCTGGTGGGTGCGGGTGCGCAGTGGCGACAGCGGGGTGCTCCCCGTCGTCATCGGCATCGTCGGCATCGCCATCGCCTTCCAGATCCTCAACGGCCGGTTCCTCGAACCTCTGAACCTGGTCAACCTCTTCTCCCAGAGCACGATCTACATGGTCCTGGCGATGGCCGAGATCTTCGTGCTGCTGCTCGGCGAGATCGACCTCTCGGTGGGCCTGGTGATGGGCCTGGCTGCGGTCGTCGTCTGCGAGCTGGTGCAGCCGTCCGTGCCCTGCAGCGCCGCCGCGGCAGCGGCCGCCAAGTGTCCGGTGAGCGGCCCGGGCTGGCCGTGGTGGCTGGCGATCGTCGTCACCCTTCTCATCTGCGCAGGCATCGGTGCCATCCAGGGGAGCCTGGTCGCCCGGCTGCACATGCCGGCCCTGGTCGTCACCCTCGGCGGCAGCCTGATCCTCGAAGGCGTGACCTTCATCATCCTCAGCACCTCGGGACTGATCTCGCTCACCGAAAGGCGGTTCTTCAACGAGCTCGCCATCTACGACATCTTCAATGGCAGGTTCGCCCCGCTGGTCGGATGGATCGCCCTGGTGGTGGTCGTGGTGGCGGCCGCCGCGTGGCTCTGGCTGCGCGACTCGAGCAGGCGTCGCAGCGGCCTGGTGGCCCCTCCGGCGGGGCTCACGGTGGCCAAGATCGCCCTCATCGCCGCCGCGGGCGTCGTGATCGTCGTCATCTGCAACATCAACCGCGCCCATGTCGGCATCATCGAGGGGGTCCCGTTCATCATCCCGATCGTCCTCGCGGTGCTCGGTCTCTGGACCCTGCTGCTGCAGCGGACCCGCTTTGGACGTTACGTCTACGCCATCGGCGGCAATGCCGAAGCCGCCCGGCGAGCCGGGGTGAGCCTGCCTTCGGTCCGGACCTGGTCCTTCGTCCTCGCCTCGGTCACCGCCGGGGTCGCCGGCATCCTCTTCGCCTCCTGGCAGGTGGAGATGACCAGCAACATCATCAAGTCCGCCAACACCTACGTGCTGCTGGCGGTGGCGGCGGCGGTCATCGGCGGGACCAGCCTGTTCGGTGGCCGGGGGAAGACCCTCCACGGCATCCTCGGTGGGCTGGTGATCGGCATGATCTACAACGGGCTGTACCTCCTCTCCGTGGCGAGCTGGTGGATCGATGTCGCGACCGCCGGCGTCCTCCTGGCGGCCGCGGTCGTGGACGTCGTCTCGCGGAGGGGAGCCACCAGCGGGAGCGTCGCCCGGTTCTGAGGTTCGAGCCTCAGCGTCTCGCGGCGGGGAGCCGGCGGCGGGAGAGACGGCCGGTCTGACGTCCCCCCCGGCCTCACGCCTCAGCGGAAGCCGTACAGGCCCTCGTGGAAGTCGCCGGTGGTGATCCAGCGCTCGATCACCAGGTCCACCACCCTGTCGTCGACCTCGGTCGCCCCGAGGACCCGGGCGTTGCCCTCGATCGCCTCGAGGACCTGGCCGCGGACGAACTCGGGGATCCGTGAGAACCGCTCCACCGCCGAGTCGGTCCAGGGCAGCCCATCCCGCTCCCGCTCCTGGATGGCGTGGGAGACCCGGCCCCACAGCTCGTACTTCACCTCCATCTCACGCGGGGTGATGGTGGTGCCGAGGCCGAGCTTGTGGGCGGTCCACTCCACCCGCCAGCGGGTCAGCTCGCGGCAGAACTCGGGCACGTCCGCCAGACGCGCCTCCGCCTCGGGCGTCCAGGTGAAGCGGAGCTCCTCGCCCCGTTCGCTCAGGGGATGCCCGTAGCCGAGCTTCTTGCCGAGGGTGCGCAGGAAGAGGGCGGTGACCTCCTCCTGGCGCTTGGCGGCGCGCTCCTCGGCGACGCCGCGCACCAGGGCCTCGCCCCGGCGCGGGTCGCCGTGTGACCAGAGCTCGGCGCGCTCCCTGACCACGGCCTCGGCATCGGGCGACCAACGGGGACCCTCCGGCACGGCGACCGGTGGGGCCCCCCCCGGCGTGCTGGAACCCGCCGCCAGGGTGGGCGCGCCGAGGGCTCCGGCGACGGGGCAGGCCGCCGCCTCCCCGCCGGGCACCGGGTGATGGGCACCGGAGAGCTCTGGCAGCTGGCCCGCCAGGTGGGGATAGGGGCAGCGAGCCGCGTCGGCCTCCGATGCGGGAGGGACGTTCAGCTCATTCGAAGCATATGCAGAGATAGCCACGCTTAGGTCCTCCGGCCCATCGAGAACGCACCCATGTGGCTTATGTTCCTACAATTGATGAGCGCCCCGCGGTGGGGCCGCAGAGGGGGCGCGCGCGGCGCCGGTGACAGGGATCGAGGACAAGATGACCGCCATCGACAGCTACTCCAACCTGTACGTCCCGCTGGACAACTCCGAGCACTCGGACGCGGCGGCGGGGCTGGCGATCGAGCTGGCATCCGCCTGGGGGGCGCGGTGCGTCGGGATGCACGCCTACGCGGCGCGGATGCACGACTTCCGGTTCAAGCAGATGGAGTACACCCTCCCCGAGGAGTACCAGGACGAGGCCGAGCTGCTCCGGCAGCGCCGGATCCACGATTCGCTGATCACCACCGGGCTGGAGCTGATCAGCGACAGCTACACCGACGTGATGCGCTATCGCTGCCTGGAGCGGGGCGTGGAGTTCGAGGCCCGGCGCCGGGACGGGCGCAACTGGGAGGAGATCGTCGCCGACGTCGCCGAGGTGAAGCCGGATCTGGTGGTGATGGGCGCCCTCGGCACCGGCGCGGTCCGCGAGTCGAGCCTGGGGTCGGTGGCCGAGCGCGTCCTCCGCCGCCTCCGCACCGACGTCCTCCTGGTCCGCGACCTCGACTGGCAGCGGGAGGGCGACATCGTCGTGGCCGTTGACGGCTCGCCGCAGAGCTTCGCGGGGCTGCGCGCGGCGCTCGAGCTGGGCAAGCGCTTCCAGCGCCGGGTGGAGGCGGTGGCCGTCTACGACCCCTACCTCCATTACGCCGTCTTCAACGGGATCGTCGACGTCCTCAGCGAGAAGGCGAGCAAGGTCTTCCGCTTCAAGGAGCAGGAGGCACTCCACGAGGAGATCATCGACACCGGCCTTGCCAAGATCTACGAGTCGCACCTGCGGGTGGCCGAGGCGACCGCCAAGGAGGCGGGGATGGAGCTGCCCATCACCCTCCTCGACGGCAAGGCCTTCGACCGGCTGCTCCGCCACTGCCGCGAGCGCAAGCCGTGGCTGCTCGTGATGGGGCGGATCGGCATCCACTCCGATGCCGGCATGGACCTGGGCAGCGCCACCGAACAGCTGATCCGTTTCGCTCCCTGCAATCTGCTGGTGATGAGCGGCACCTACCTGCCACCCCTGGACCTACGGGCGGAGGCATCGGTGGTCTGGACCCCCGAGGCCGAGGAACGGATGGCGCGGGTGCCGGCGGGCGTTCGCGGACTGGCTCGCACCGCCGTGCTCCGCTGGGCGACCGAGCGCGGCCACAGCGTGGTGGCGAGCGGCGACGTCGACGAGGCCCTCGACGAGCTGATGCCATTCCAGAAGAAGATGCGGGTCATCGCCGAGGCACGGACCTCCCTCGAGGGCGCGGAGCAGGCGATGGTCGAGGAGCCGGCCGCCGAGGAGACCCGGGCCATCTGCCGGGTGTGCGGCTATGCGGCTCGGGTTGAGCACCCGTCGCAGTGCCCTGTCTGCGGGGCCGCCGCGGAGGAGTTCGAGCCCTTCGACGTGACCGCGCTGCGCGCTGCAGCAGACCAGGAGGGCGACGCGGCCGAGACCGGTTTCGACGGGCACAAGCTGGGCTGGACCCTGGAGGCGCGGCGCGTCCTCCAGCAGCTCCCCGCCGGTTATCTCCGTCGCCGGGTCAAGGCGATGGTGGAGAAGCAGGCCCGCACCCGGAGGCTCCCGGCGATCACCGCCGAGGTGGTCGAGCCGTTCGTCCGTCCCGAGCTCGAGTCGCTCGACCAGGGGGCGGGACCGCATCGTGCCCCGCTCGGGCTCGAGGCGCACACCGGCCCCCACGTCTCGCCGCGACGGCTCCCCTGGAGCGCGGAGGCCGAGGAGCGCCTCGCCCGGATCTCAGCCGGTTTCCTCCGCAACCTCGCCTCGGAGCAGATCGAGCGGCTGGCGATCGCCCTGCGCGCCCCGGAGGTCGAGATCCTCCACGTCGAGGCGGGGATCGCCGAGGCGCGGGCGCGGATGCGGGAGCGGCTCGACGTCGACGCCGCACTCGCGGCCGGTGACGGCTGCCCGGTGGGTGCCACCCGAGATGTCACGGCCTCACCGGCCGCGGCCGGCTGCCCGGTGCACGCCGGGGCCGAGCCCGCCGACGGTCACCATCACGCCCTGCGCGGCGGCGGTGCCGCGCCGGGGGAGGAGTCGGAGAGTGCGCGGACCGACTACGACCACGGGCTCAACGAGGTGAGCGCCCCGCTGGTGGAGATGGTTGGGCGACGCCTGACCTCCGCCGAGGCCGCCGACCTCGGAAGCGCAGACGCCTCAGAATGACCGGTGGGGGGGCGTTTGGGGTGACCGCCGGCGCAGCCGCCGTGGCCCACGCCCCGGTGGTGGCGGCCGGGCAGATGCTCGGCTTCACCGTCACCATCCCGCAGCTCCCGGGGATCGGGGATGCCTGGCTGGTCGGAGCCCTCTTCCTCGCCCACATCGCCATCGCCGAGTTCTCGGTGGGAGCCATCACCCTGGCGGCCTCGATGGAGGGCTACGCGCTGCGCAGCGGCAGCGCCGACGCCCGCCGCTACGCGCGAGCCGCTGCCAACAGCTACTACCTCGTCTTCAGCCTGGGGGCCACCTTCGCGATCTTCGCGGTGGTGGCGCTGGTCGGGCTCTTCGGCAATGCGGCGGGTACCCTGGTCAACCGCTTCCTGCCCCTGGTCGGGCTCGCCTTCGGCCTCTTCATCGTGCTGGCACCGCTCCTGGTCTGGTACCGGAACAGCTTCGGCCGGATGCGCGACCGCAACCACTTCCTGCTCGGCTGCTGCGTGGCCGGCATCCAGACCCTCTTCATGGTGCTGATCGTGGGGTTGGACGGCTTCCTGATCACCCCCGACAACGCGAGCTTCGCCTCTGTGCTCAACCCGGTCTACGTCCCGCTGCTGATCCACCGGCTGATCGGCAATGTGGGCTGGACCGCCCTGCTCCTCGCCGGCCTGGCCACCCTGCTTGCCCGGCGCACCGCCGACGCCGAGGAGCACAGGTTCCAGTTCTGGGCGGCTCGGGTCAACCTGCGGATCGGCCTCGTCGCCACCCTGATGATGCCGATCGACGGCTTCGCCCTGGTGCTGGTGCTGCACAACGTCCAGATCGGCTACTTCGACAGCCTGGTGGGCGCGTACGGCAACTACATGATCGCCCAGGAGGCGCTGGTCGGAGCCATCCTGGTCGGCGGCAACGTCGCCCTCGCCGGCGAGAACGGCGGGTTTCGGAGCTCGCGCTTCGCCCAGGTGGCGACCGTCATCACGGCGGTCGGCATGGTGGTCGCCTGCCTGCCCGCCTCGGTGATCACGCCCAACATCCTGGCCCTCCGCTACATCGGCCTCGGTCTCGCGGTGCTGGTCACCGCTGTCCACGTCGCCCGCCGCTGGAACCCGAGCGGGCTGGTCATCCAGGCGGTGCGCGGGGTGACCCTCCGGCGCAGCCTGGTCCTGGTCGGGGTCGTCTCCATGGTGACCGCGCTCTACATGGGCTTCATCAAGGAGCAGGCGCGGGGTGATTACGCCGTCTACGGCGTGCTCACCCAGTCGAGCGCCCACGGCCGCTTCCTCCCGCCGACGAGCGACTACCCATGAGTCCCGTCGACGCGCTGCGGCTGCTGGCCGCGGCTCCCCTGACCCCGGGGCGCGAGGCCGACTTCGAGTCGTTCTGGTACTACACCATCCTCGGCGCGGGCATGACCGTGCTGGTCGTGATGGCGGCGTGGTGGGTGTTCCGCGGGGTGCGACCGATGTGGCGGGACGGCCACCACCTGGCCGCGGTGCTGGTGAGCGGTGCCGCCGGCTTCTTCTGCGTCCTCTTCCTCTCCATGGCGCTCAGCGCCCTGATCGGGGCCACCAACCACCCCATGACCCCACCCGCCTTCCAGCTGGGGCCGTCGGGATGAGCGAGGGGCCGGCGCCGATGACGGCCGCCTGGACCGACTCCGGCTCCGCTCGCCGGGCCCGCGCGCACCTGCCGGAGGTGATCTCGAGATGAGCATGGGTCGCATCAGCCGCCGTCAGTTCATGGTCAGGGGGACCGGGGCGATGGCCGGCCTCATCACCGCCATGCTCTCGGTGCCCGCGGTCGGCTTCCTGCTCAGCCCGCTCTGGGCCGCGACCAAGGAGATCTGGGTCGACGTCCAGGGGGGTCCCATCGATGACATCCCCGAGGGCCTCCCCACCGCGCGGATCGCCGCGGTCCCGCTCGGCAGCGGTCCACCGGAGCCCGCGGTCAACCGCGTCGTTTACGTGACCAAGTACCAGGGGAAGCTGTACGCGTTCTCCAACATCTGCACCCACATGCAGTGCGACGTTCACTGGGAACCGTCGCTCGACCTCTTCGAATGCCCCTGCCACGGCGGGCTCTACGCGATCACCGGGCGCAACGTAGGCGGGCCGCCTCCGCAGCCGCTGCCGCAGTGGGTGCACCGCGTCCACACGGGCGCCGACGGCAAGCAGTACCTCCAGGTCGCCAACCGCCTCGAGGAGCAGATCTGATGGCGAGGGAGAGGGCCGCTCGGGTGGCGGGGAAGGCGAGCCGGGCCGGCCTGGGCGCGAGGCGGTGGTCCCGGGAGCGGCGTCGATGAGCGATCGCTTGGTGGGGACCGAGGTGCCCGGGACCTCGGCATCCGACTCGAACGGAGCCGCGCCACCCGAGGAGAAGGGCGACTTCATCGGCCTGGTCCCCGAGCCCGTGGTCGGACCCTTCCGGCGCAGCTGGGCGTGGTTCGACGACCGCACCGGCACCACCGGTCTGCTCCACAAGGGCCTCTACGAGGCCGTCCCCAGGCAGGGCGGCTGGGCCTACACCCTGGGCAGCGCCACCCTGGTGGTGATCGTCGTCCAGTTCTTCACCGGCATCTTCCTGCTCCTCGACTACGTCCCCTCGGTCACCCAGGCCTACAGCAGCCTGCTCTACCTGCGCACCAACGACCTCTTCGGTGACTGGATGCGCGGGATCCATCTCTGGGGTGCCTACATCCTCATGCTCCTGATCGGGGCTCACGCGCTGCGCACCTTCATCTCGGCGAGCTACAAGAAGCCCCGCGAGCTGAACTGGATGAGCGGGGTCATGCTCTTCTTCCTGGTGCTGGCGATGGCCATCACCGGGGCCATGCTGCCGTGGGACCAGGCCTCCTACTGGACCGCCGTGGTGGTGACCAACATCCCCCATTACCTGCCCGTCATCGGCAACGGGGTGAGGACCCTCTGGCGGGGCGGCGACTTCGTCGGCCAGGTGACCCTGACCCGGACCTTCGCCCTCCACGTCTGGGTGCTCCCCGCCCTGCTGCTCGGTCTGATCGGCGGCCACCTCTACCTGCTCCGGCGCCACGGCGAGTTCGGCTCGTGGGTCAACTACCGGACCACCACCGACAATCCCGGGCGGGAGATCGCAGAGCGGGTCCGTCACGCCGAGCCACCCTACCCCACCCGCGGCGCCGATCCCCAGTACTCCGTACCCAGCGACACCGTCGACTTCTTCCCCGACCAGCTCTTCAAGGACACCCTGGTGTCGCTCGTCCTGGTCGTCTTCATCTTCGTCATGGGGATCATCTCGGGGGCGCCCCTGGATGCGCCCGCCAATCCCGCCACCCTCACCTACGTGCCGACGCCGGAGTGGTTCTACCTTCCGCTCGACCAGCTGCTGGTCTTCTTCCCCACCGTGCTGGTCGGCTTCGGCGTCTTTGTGATCGTGGGCATCGGGGCCACCCTGATGCTGATGCTGCCCTTCATCGACCGCAACCCCGAGCGCCATCCGATCCGCCGTCCCGACGTGCTGATCCCGGCCTTCTTCCTGATCGGCACCGTCATCTACCTCGCCATGCTGGGCGTCAACCGCCTCTACAACCTGTGAGCCACGAGCCATGCAGCATCTGATCCTGGCCCTCAGCCCCACCAGCGTTCCCGGTACGGTGCTGACCAACACGGTCCTGGTCGGCTGCGTCGCGCTGCTGCACGTGCTGTTCGCCACCTTCCTGATCGGTTCTTGCACCCTGGTGGCGCTGAGCGAGGGGATCTCGATGGTGACCCACGACGAGCGCCACGAGCGGCTCGCCCGCACCCTGGTGCACGCGTGGGGCTACATCTTCTCCACCGGGGCGGCGATCGCCATCTTCTTCGTCATCTTCGTGTTGGTGGGCGTGTGGGGTCGCTTCTTCGTCACCTTCCAGCAGTTCACCTTCTGGGTCTGGTTCTTCGAGTCGCTGACCTTCGTCGGCGAGATCGTCCTCCTCTACACCCTGTACGCCAACTGGGAGCGGATGCGCGCCTACCGGCTGGCTCGTCTGGGCATGGTGCTCCTGCTCAATATCGACCAGTGGTTCCAGATGTTCTTCATCGACGTCATCGCCTCTCAGATGCTCACCCCCACGGTCCAGGGTGCCACCGACAACACCAGCTACCTGCTCCAGTTCCTCAACCCCACCAACCTGCCGCTCACCGTCCACCGGACCATCGGCAACATCGCCTGGGCGGGGGCGGTCGTCACCGCGGTCGCCGCCTACCAGTACCTGCGGGTGACCCGCCGCGAGGAGGCCACCGCGCTGGTGCCGGGGCGGCGCGCGCCGGTCCGGGCGCTGGGAGCCATGCCCGAGGGCGAGCTGGTGCGCGAGCGCAACCGCGAGGCGGCCTACTGGGACTGGGCCGGACAGTGGGGGATGCTGTTCGCCTTCGGCTTCACCATCGTCCAGATCTGGGTGGGCTACAGCTACGCCAAGGAGATCCAGCTCCACTCCCTGGACAGCTGGTACCAGATGATGTACGGCTGGATCTCCAACATCTTCCTGGCCCAGTTCGCCGGCCTGGGGCTGATCTTCATCTTCGGGGTCGCCTACTTCTGGCGCCGCCTCAAGGCGGCCAGCCAGCACCTCGCCGCGCGCCGCCAGCAGATCGCCCTGATCCTGCTGATCCTGCTCTGGCTCTTTGGGATCCAGCCCGCCTGGTTCGCGGGCTCCTATCCCGACATCGTGGCCGCCCACCTCGCCAAGCCGTTCTGGGACGGCGGTCTCGAGGACCCGCTCGGGTTCTTCTTCCCCTGGAAGGTGATGGTGCTGATCGCCGACATGCTGATCGCGCTCTACGCTCTCTGGTCCTACGTCCGCGCCCGGGTGCGCACGCCGATGACCATGGGCCAGGCGAGTCGCGGCAGCCAGCGGCTGCTGATCGCGATGGCGGTCGTGGTGGGGCTGATGATGCTGATCATGGGGATCATCCGGGAGAGCTCGCGCAGCCCCTACCTGGTCAACCAGAACATCACCATCAGCCACCAGGTGATCTTGCAGCAGCCCGCGCCCAACATCCCGCTCAGCCAGCGTCCGATCGGGCCATGAGCACCCTTCAGCCGGCGTCCGATCGGAGCGCGAGCCCCCTCCCGCTGCAGCTGCCGCAGGGCAGTGTCGCGGTGAGGATGCGGGTCTTCGGCACCGCCGAGCAGGAGCTCGCGGCCACCGTGGCGCCTCCCTGGCCGCACTGGATGCGCCGGCTCTACGAGGTGTACGCGCTGCAGAGCTCGCACGTCGACCTGGAGAGACGGGAGGTCGGCGTCGCCGTCGCTCTCGCCGCTCTCAAGGAGCGGATCGCCCACCGTTTGGGGGCGGTCAGCTTCGCCTGCGCCCATCTCGAGGAGCTGGGATGGGAGATCGCGGCGAGCGGCGCCGACGTCATCGCCTACCGCGTGACCGCTGCGGGCGCGGCGCGGGAGGTCCTGGACGCCCACCAGCTGACCGGTGCCCTGACGGCCGTCGGGGACGTCGACGAGCAGGGTCGGGTGCGCCTCTACGAGCCGTGGGAGCTGGCGGCCGCCGGCGGGATGGAGCCGGAGCGGGGCGATGAGTGAGCTGCTCATCCTCGAGGGGGAGCCGATGGTCGGCCGCATCCTGGAGCACAAGCTGCGCCGGGAGGGACACGCGGTGACCTGGCTGCGGGCCCCCGGAGGGGCCACCCCGGAGACCGACATCGCGCTGGTGGAGGTGGACCTCGGCGGGGATTCGCGGGCCTGGATGGGGAGCGGTGGGCCCCCTCGGGTCGGGTGGTTCGCCATCTGCGACCACGACGACGAGGAGGCGGCGCAGCGGGCGGTGCGCGCCGGTGCGGCGGGGGTGATCCGCAAGCCCTTCAAGCCGACCGTGGTGGCCGCCCAGGTGCGGACGCTGCTGGACGTGGGCGCATGACCGGGCTGCTCGCGCCCGAGCGGGTCCCGGCCATCCGTTCCGCCGCGCCGGCGCCGAGCGTGGTGGTGACCGGAGCCGTGCGCCGCTACCCGGGCGGCCGGAGCGTCGGGCCGATCGACATCGAGGTCCGCGCCGGCGAGATCCTCGCCCTGATGGGATCGAACGGAGCCGGCAAGAGCACCCTCCTCCGCCTGATCGCGAGCGCCGACCGGCCCGACTCGGGGCGGGTGACCTGGTGGGGTGACCCCCTGCCGCGCCGGGCCCGCCGCCGGATGGGCTACGCGGCCGACGAGCCGGTGGAGGAGACCTCCCTCTCCCCCCGCCAGTCGACCTACTTCTGGTGCCGTCAGTGGGTGGCCGACGCGGGGCTGGCGCGGAGGCTCACCGCCGAGACGCTCGCCGATCTCGGCCTCGGCGACCGCGCCGACGAGCCGGTGGGGACGCTCTCCTACGGCCTGCGCCGCCGCCTGGCCCTGGCCCAGGCGCTCGCCCATCGTCCCGCCCTCTCCCTCTTCGACGAGCCCAGCGCCGGGCTGGACCCGGACGGTGTCGCCGTGATCACGGCCGCGCTCCGCGCCCGCGCGCTGGCGGGTCAGAGCAGCGTGGTGGCGAGCAACGATCCCGAGTTCGTCGCCGGGGTGGCCGACCGCGTGGCCATGCTCCACCAGGGCCGCTGCCTGCGGGTTGCGCCGCTCGAGGAGCTGCTGGCCGAGGTGCCGCGCCGCCGGATCGTCGAGCTGCGAGTCGGCGACGAGGGGGCGCAGGCGGCTCTGACCGTTGCGGTGGCGGAGCGGGTGGCGAGCCTCCCCGGGATCCGGCTGGTCTCCGCCGCAGGTGGGCTGGTGATCGCCGAGCTGGAGGAGGACGCCGCCCTCTCCGACCTGGTCGCCGCCGCCGATGCGATCGGATCGGGGGTGCGGAGCCTCGAGGTGCGGCGCCCCGATCTGCGCGAGTGCTTCCATGCCCTGGTCGGACGCGACGGGGAGGCCGAGCCGCCCGCCCCGGCCTCGGGGGGAGCCAGATGAACGCGGCGGTGGCCATCCGGCGCACGGCCGGTCCGGCGGCGGCCCCTCGGCAGGCGGTGCTCGCCCGGCTGATGCCTCGCGGCACCCTCGGCCGGGAGCTGCTGGTGGTCTACGCCCGGCGCCGCTCGCTCGCCCTCAAGGTCGGCATCCCGCTGGTCCTGGCCCTGCCGCTCATCGTCGGCGGGGCGCCCACCTTCTGGGCGGGGATGCTGCTCACCGTGCTGACGGCGATGGTCGGGGCGGTCGGGACCGCGGTCACCCTCGCTCGGGCCCGGCAGTCGGGGCTCCTGGTCCGGCTCGCCCTGGTGCCGCGCCCCGGCTGGCGGGTGGTGGGGGGGGTGGTCGGGGCGGGAGCGTTGGTGGACCTGATCCAGCTTCTCCCCGTGGTCCTGCTGGTGGCCATCGCCGGCGGCGCGACCCCCCTGGAGTGGGCGGGCCTGGTCGTCGCCGTGCTGGCCGGGCTGCTCACCGGAAGCCTGCTCGGCTGTGTCGTCGCCTGCCTCGCCGGCGGTGTCGGCGAGGTCCTCCTCGACGTCTGCGTCCTGCTCGCGCCGCTGCTCTTCTTCGGGGGCCTCTTCACCGGAGTGCCCCGCCAGGGGTGGGGCTGGACGGTCGCCATGATCGACCCCTTCGGCCAGCTCGGCAGCGCCTTCATCGGAGCCCTGGGCGGAACGCCGGCCTTCTCTCCGGCCACCGTCCTGCTGGTCAGCGCCGCCGCGATCGTGGTCGTCCTGGCCGGGGTCGGCCTGCTCAGCCGGCCCCTCCTGGAGCGCCGCTGAGGCGATCGCCGGCCGTGCTCCGAGGTGACCTCTCGCCCGCGGCGGCGTCGCGCCGCAGCCACCGGCCTCCCGCCCCGCTCGTCTCCGCCGCCCTCGCCGCCCTGGCCACTCTGGTCGCGGCCTGCGGCGGCCAGCCCACCATCTCCGCCGCCCAGGTGGGAGTGCCCAGCGGTGGTCATCCGCGGACCCTGGCCTCCGCCACCTACAGCACCAGTCCGGACGGGGGCATCTACGTCAACCCCGACCCGATCCACGTCACCCTGATGGGGCGCATCCCGATGGGCCCACTCGCCGAGCAGCTCCATGCCCAGAAGGCGTGGGCGCCGCTGGCGGGCCTGGGCGATCTGACCGCCGTCGGCTTCCGGCTCACCAATGCCGGTCTGGCGGGGAGCAGCCCCGAGCTCGACGACCTTCAGATCGCCTCCTCGTCCTGGGCCACCTGCGAGGCCGGCGCGGCGGCCGCGCTCTGCCCCCCCGGGGTGAGCAGGTCGACCTTCAACCAGTTCTACTACCCGGCCTACCCGCTCGCCGGGCTCAGCACGGTGGCCATCGATGGCAGCTGCTCGGTGAGCGTCGACCCCGGCCAGACGGTGACCGTGATCCTGATCTACCCGCCGATCCGGAGCACCGCGTACGTGACCTGGGGTGAGTACGGCACCTTCGCCGTCGCCCTGCCCCTGGGCGGGGCGGTCACCGACGCCACCCAGCTGCGTGCCAATATCTGCGTGCCTCCCGACACCACCCAGGGCACATGATCCCGCTCACGGCCCGCGACCATCCCCCGACCCGGGGCCGCTCCCCGGCGGCCGGCGACGATGACTCGGCCTCCGACGGCGATGAGGGCTGGGCCGCCGATGCCGACGAGGGCGCGGCCGCGGAGACCTCCCCCGCGAGCATCCCCCTCTGGCGGGTGCACATCCCCACCGTGGACGAGAGCTGCGTCCGGGTGCGCTGCCGCCAGCCCGTCGGCGCCGGTCCCTGGCCCCTCAGCATCGCTCTCACCGAGCTGGGACAGCTCGGCCTGCGGGTCACCGAGCGCTTCCGCAGCCTCGGCACGGGCCGGGGCCAGCCGCTCATCCACGCCCAGGAGGCGAGCTGGCGCGGGCTGGCGGTCCATCTCGAGTCGCTGGTCACCTCGGGTGGGGCGGTGGTCGAGGCGGCCCTGGCGCTGCCCGGCATGGACGAGGTCGTGCTCCGGGTGGACGAGGACTCGTGGTGGGAGCTGGTCGACGTCTTCGCGGCCGCGGCGGACGCCACCCACGGCGCCCTGGTGGACGGGGAGCCGGTGGATCTCACCCCGCCCGCATCGCCGCGCGGCTGGCGGCGGCGCATCGGCGACCATCTGGCGCTCCTGGTCCCCTCCGGCACCGACGCGGGCTGGGCACCGGCCGGGAGCCTCTACACGAGCCTGCCCTCGAGCCGGCTCGAGGTGGTGCTGCGGTGAGCCGGTGGGCTCTGGTCGCGGGCCAGCCGTCGGGCGCGCTCGGAGCACTGGTCAGCGTCCACGAGCGGCTGGGTGACGCCCTCCTGATCGTGCTCGCCGCCGGGGTGGTGCTCGGCGCCCTGGCGGTTCGCAACGGCAGCCTGCTGCCCACCGTCCGGTCGTACCTCTGGCTGGCCTTCGCCGCGGTGGTGCTGCAGGGGGTGGGCGGGATCAGCCTTCTGATCGCCGGGCAGCGCCCCGCCGAGGGGCTCCACCTCATGTACGGTCCGCTGACCCTGGTCACCCTCCCGCTCACCCTCCTCTTCAGCCGCGGGACGGCCCCGCGCCGGGAGGCGTGGACCCTGGTCGCCGGCTTCGTCGTGGCCCTCCTGCTGGCGTTCCGCGCCGTCTCGACCGGCTGAGCCAGGGTCAGGCTGGGACGGCCTCGGAGCCCCCCGGCCCGAGGGTCCGGTGGGCCGGCAGGCCGGCGGCGCAGGCGGCCGCGGCGAGCAGGCACAGGCCGGCGCCGCCCAGGAAGGGGAGCGGCGGGCCGATCCCGTACAGGGTGCCGAGCACCCCCGCGCCGAGGGCCCCGCCGCCGGCCTCGAAGAACCCCCCGAGGCCCATGGCGCGCCCGCGGATCGCCGCCTCGGCGGAGTCGCTGACCACCGCGTAGAGGGTGGGCTCCACGACCACCCAGGCCACCGCCTCCACCGTCCCCACCAGGAGGATCGGATAGATGCTGCGCAGCAGGGGGTAGGTGGCCGCGCAGGCTGCGCCCACGACGAGCGCCGTGGGGACCAGCGCCCGCCGGTTGGCCCGGTCGCTGAGCCTCCCGGCGCGCCCGGCGAGGAGCAGGATCGGCACCGCGAAGAGGGAGATGGAGAGCCCGATCACCAGGCTGTCGTAGCCGCGGGCGCTCAGGTACTGGGGCCAGACGACGTCATACATGTTGAAGAGGGCGCCGACCGCGGCCAGGGTGGCGGCCGGCAGCAGCAGCGACCGGCGCGCCCACCACCGGGGTGGGGCAGGGCCGGCCTCGGGCGAGCCCGGGCCCGGGCCCACCTCCGCGCCGGCTGCCTCCTGGGGATCGGGGAAGCGGCCCGAAGCGCCCGGGTCGCCCACGATGGAGCCGGGGATCCCGCGGGTCTCGGGCATCCGGGCCAGGGTGCCGAGCCCAACCAGGACCGAGACCCCCGAGGCCGCGAAGATCCCCGAGTACTGCCAGAGGGCGATGGCTCCGCCCAGCGCCGGGCCGACCAGGAGCCCCACCATCTCGCAGGCCTGGAGCTGTGCGTAGCGGCTGCCCCGGTGCCCGGCCGGAGTGAGATCGGCAAGCGCCGTCCGGAGCGCCGGGAGGTAGGCGCCGCTGGCCGCGCCCTGTCCCACCCGGAGCAGGGCCAGCAGCCAGAGTGGCCCCAGGTTCGCGAAGAGGGCGAAGGAGAGGACCGCGAAAGCCAGCCGGCTCCCGATCAGCACCGGCTTGCGGCCGACCCGATCGACGAGGTGGCCGGCGGGCACCTGGGCCAGGGTGTTCGAGACCAGGGGGCCGGCCACGAAGAGGGCGATGTCGGCGGAGCTGCCGCCGTGGGCCCGGACGTAGAGCGGCACCACCGGGAAGAGGGCGGCGATGCCCGCGAACATCACGAGTTGGGCGAGCAGCAGGCGGTGAACGGGCTCCAGCCGGCGGGTGAGCAGGGCGCGGATCAGCTCCAGCACGGCCGCCCATGATCGCATCAGGCCTCCCGGGCGACGGGCCTTCGCCGCCCGGGCCGGCTCCGCCGGCTGTGATCGGATTGCTGCGGGCGGTGACGGAGGCGTGACGCTGGAGCCGCTCTCGCGTCGTTCGGCGCCCCTACTGTCAGGGTGCCATGTTCGTCTCCGCGCGCGGTCTCAGGCTCCGGCGCTGGCAGCTCGTCTCCGCCGTCCTGGCGACGGTGGCGGGAGCCGGCGCCCTGGTCGGCTGGGGAGTCCTGGGCGCCTGGCAGGGCCTGACCGAGAACCCGACCAACACCGTCGCCGCGGTGACCGCGGCCGCGGTCCCGGTCGCCTCCCTCCACTGCAGTGGCGGCTCGACGCCCTACGCGTCCTGCAACGACACCTCCGGCACGGTGACCCTCTCCTGGACGGCGGTCAGCGGCAGCCCGGGGATCACGGTGGAGCGGGCGACCTCGCCGACCGGCACCTACGCGACCATCGCCACCCTGGCCGGAACCGCGACCACCTACACCGACGCCACCGCCGCCTACAACACCCAGTACTACTACGAGGTCTTCTCGGGGCCACCGGGCTGGGTGGCCACCCCCAGCGTCGACATGGCGTTGTCGCTGCCACCGACGGGGGGCACCGATGACACCATCGGCACCGGCGGCACGGCGTTCACCGCCGCCAACCTCACCGCCATGGCGGCGGCGGGCGGCACCACCTACACCACCACCAACAACTGGGGCGCCGCCGCCACCCTGCTCGGCGGCCAGTCCCCTGACTGGATGGGCTGCGCCAACACCAGCCAGTGCTGGACGTACACCTACCAGGGGTACGTCTGGGCCAGCACCAACGGCGGCGCCACCTGGACCGAGGAGACCACCCCGTCGCACCCGGTCTGGTACGGGGGCTGGTTCGTCAACGCCAGCGACGGTTGGGCGGTGGGGGCGGCCGGCACCATCGTGGCGACCACCAACGGCGGCACCACCTGGACGGCGCAGACCTCGGGTTCCACCCAGGTGCTCAACGCCATCGACTGCGTCTCGACCACCCAGTGCTGGGTCGTGGGAGCCAACGGGGTGATCCTGGTGACCGCCAACGGCGGCACCACCTGGACGGCCCAGACTGCGGGGACCACCCAGGTGCTCAACGAGGTGAGCTGTGTCTCGACCACCCAGTGCTGGGCGGCCGGAGCCGCCGGGGTGATCGTCGCCACCACCAACGGGGGCACCACCTGGACCGCCCAGACCTCCGGGACCACCCAGGAGCTCTACGGCATCAGCTGCGTCTCCACCACCCAGTGCTGGGCGGCGGGGGGCGCCGGCGTGATCGTGGCCACCACCACCGGCGGGACCACCTGGACCGCTCAGACCTCGAGCACCACCGATGCTCTCTATGCCATCCAGTGCTACTCCGCCACCGCCTGCTGGGCCGGAGGCGATGCCGGGGTGATCGTGGCCAGCACCAATGGCACCAGCTGGACCGCCCAGACCTCCGGGACCACCTACGACATCTGGGGCTTCGACTGCCTCTCCGCGCTCAACTGCTACGCGGTCGGTTCGGAAGGGACGGGCGGCGCGGGCTATCTCCGGGAAACCACCAACGGCGGTTCGAGCTGGTTCGCGCCGGTCGCCACCCAGTACCTGCAGTGGACCTTCACCCCCGCCGTGGCCAGCGGGGCCCCGGTGACCTCGGCGGTGGTGACCCTGGTGTCCGACGCGAGCGCCACCCCGGGCGCCGGCACCACCACCTACATCGAGGTGTCCGCCAACAGCGGCTCCACCTGGACCGCCTTCTCGACCGCCAACGAGACCACCACCATGGCCACGCAGACCATCTCGGTGGTCTCGGTGATCAACAGCGCCACCGCCGTCTCCGGTCTGGAGCTCCGCTACGTGGTGAGCAACGGCAGCGCCTACAAGAGCACCTTCGACCTGGTCCACGTCGACATCAACTGAACGAGGCGGCGCGCCCCGCTTCGAATACGATGCCCGGCGTGCCCCCGGTCCGCCGCGACGCCATCCGCAACTTCTCGATCATCGCCCACATCGATCACGGCAAGTCCACCCTGGCCGACCGCCTGCTGGAGCGGACCGGGACGGTCGCTCCGCGGGACATGCAGGCTCAGGTGCTCGACACCCTGGACCTGGAGCGGGAGCGGGGCATCACCATCAAGGCCCAGGCGGTCCGGATGGAGTACACGGCGCGGGACGGCCGCACCTACGAGCTCAACCTCATCGACACCCCCGGTCACGTGGACTTCGCCTACGAGGTCTCCCGGGCACTGGCCGCCTGCGAGGGCGCGATCCTGGTGGTCGACGCCACCCAGGGGGTCGAGGCCCAGACGCTCGCCAACGTCGACCTCGCCCTGGAGCACGACCACGAGCTGATCCCGGTGATCAACAAGATCGACCTCCCGGCGGCCGACCCCGAGCTGGTGCGCCGCGAGATCCAGGAGGTCGTCGGCCTTCCCGGCTCCGGCGCCATCCTCGCCTCGGCGCGCGACGGGACCGGGGTCGACGAGATCCTGGAGGCGGTGGTGGCCCGGGTGCCCCCGCCCCGGGGGGACCCCGAGGCTCCGCTCACGGCCCTGATCTTCGACGCCAAGTACGACGCCTACCGGGGAGTGGTCGTCTACGTCCGGGTGTTCGACGGCTCGATCAGTCCCGGCGAGCGGATCCGGATGATGGCGACCGAGAAGGAGTTCGTGGTCGACGAGGTCGGGGTCTTCCGTCCGGTGATGACCCCGACCGGCGGGCTCGGCGCGGGCGAGGTCGGCTACCTGATCGCCTCGATCAAGAACGTCCGCGACTCCAAGGTCGGCGACACCGTCACCCTGGCCGAGCGCCCGGCGGCCGCGGCGCTCCCCGGCTACCGCAGCGTCACCCCGATGGTCTACGCCGGCATCTTCCCCATCGACTCGGACGACGTCCAGGAGTTGAAGGAGGCCCTCGAGAAGCTCAACCTCAACGACGCGTCGCTGGTCTGGGAGCCGGAGTCCTCGGCGGCTCTCGGCTTCGGCTTCCGCTGCGGGTTCCTCGGGCTGCTCCACATGGAGATCGTCCAGGAGCGGCTGGAGCGGGAGTTCGACCTCAGCCTGATCACCACCGCCCCGACCGTCGCGTACCGGGTCCGGCTGCGCACCGGCGAGGTGGTCCCCGTCGACAACCCGGAGCGGCTGCCCGACCCCTCGGCGATCGAGGAGATCGAGGAGCCGCGCTGCACCGCCACCATCCTGGTGCCCACCGCCCACGTCGGGGCGATCATGGAGCTCTGCCAGGAGCGGCGGGGCGAGTTCCGGAACCTGGAGCACCAGACCGGCGATCGGGTGGCGCTGGTCTACGACCTCCCCCTGGGCGAGATCATCCACGACTTCTATGACCAGCTCAAGTCACGCAGCCGCGGCTACGCCTCCCTCAACTACGAGCTGACCGGGTTCCGGGCCGAGCGCCTGGTCAAGCTCGACATCATGGTGGGGGGACAGCGGGTCGACGCCCTCTCCATGATCGTCCATCGCGACCGGGCCAACCTCCATGGCCGCCGCCTGGTCGAGCGCCTCCGCAAGCTGATCCCCCGCCAGCTCTTCGAGGTCCCGATCCAGGCCGCGGTGGGCGGTAAGATCATTGCCCGCGAGACGGTTTCGGCGATGCGCAAGGACGTCCTGGCCAAGTGCTACGGTGGGGACATCACCCGCAAGCGCAAGCTGCTCGAGAAGCAGAAGGAGGGCAAGCGCCGGATGAAGCGGGTGGGCAGCGTGGAGATCCCGCAGGAGGCATTCATGGCCGTCCTGCAGATGGACGAGGAGTGATGAAGACACAATTGGCAGCAACCTCGACGATCCCGGCACCCTCCTCCGGCGGGGGCGCCTGAGGTGGCCCCGCCCCGCCACCGCCGCAAGCGGCGGCCCTCCCGGACCGTCACCTCCACGTCGCCGGTCGTCGAGCCCGAGCCCGAGCCGCTGCCGCCGCCCCGCCGGGGGCTGATGGCGTCGCTGTTCGCGCCGCCGCCGTCCCGGTCGGGCGGGCCGATGCGGCCGATGATGCCCTCCCCCGCCCGCTCTGCCCCGTCCCTCCCCAGCGTCCCCTGGACCCGGCGCGACTTCCTGGTGCTCTCCGGGATCGCGGGGGCGGTGGTGGTGGTGATCGGGCTGCTCATCGGCCTGACCGACACCACCAGCTCCACGGTGCAGGCGAGCCCGGCGGCCACCACCACCAGCTTCTCGGTGGCGAGCGGCGCCGGCAAGACGTTCCTCTGCGGGCCCACCATCAATCTCACGGTGGGCTCGACCGTGACCCACATCGCCGCGGTCGACGGTGACCGGATCACCCTGGACGCCCCCCTCGCCGCTCCCCCGTCGTCCGGGACCACGGTCTCCCAGAGCATGGTCGGACCCGGCAGCGTCTCCGTCTGCGCGGCGGTGGCGGCGAGCCCGGCGCCCACCACGACCGAGCTCACCCTCGCCGGGGGCGCGGGCGTCGACTTCGTGGCCGCCGGCATCAGCCTTGACGGTCAGCCCGTCACGGTCAAGACCGTCGATTCCACCTCCTACCGGCTCACCCTGGCGAGCGCCCTGCCCGCGCCGCCCGAGCCGGGCACCCCGGTCGTCCAGCAGCTCTACACGACGGGCAGCCTGATCGGCGGCATCGTGGGCCTGGCGATCTCCGAGATCTCGATCATCATCCTGGCGGTGGCCGCGTGGGTGTCCCGTCCCTTCGCGGTGCGCATCGTCAAGAAGTCCCGTCCCGGGATCCTGGAGACCTTCGTCTTCGGCGCCCTGATCGCGGTCGTCGACACTCTCGTCTACTTCCTGGAGGTGAGCACGCTGGGGTCCACGACCGGGGCCGGCGTCGCGGTCGCGGAGATCGTCGCGGTCGTGTCCGGCTTCATCCTGGTGCCGCTCGCGTATCCGGCCATCACCCGGATGTTCTTCCGGAGGCGGTCGCGGCAGATCGGGGCCGGACCGTCCGGCCGGTGAGCCCAGGCCTGGCCCCGGTGGAGGGGGCGGAGACGGTCTCCGCCGCGGGCCCGGTCCGCTCCCTCTACGTCCACGTCCCCTTCTGCGAGCGGCGCTGCGAGTACTGCGACTTCGTCTCCATGCCGGGCCGCGACCGTGAGGCGGAATACGTCGAGGCGCTCCGCACCGAGCTTCGCGCCCTCGCCGGGCGGCTCGGACGACTGGAGCTGGACACCGTCTTCGTGGGCGGCGGGACGCCCAGCTTCATCGACCCCGCCCGGCTCGCCGGGGTGCTCGACCAGGTGCGCGAGGGATTCACCCTCGCCCCGGGTTGCGAGCTCACCCTCGAGGCCAACCCGTCCAGCACCACCGAGGCGCGCGCGCTCGCCTGGCTCGAGGCGGGCTTCAACCGGGTGAGCCTCGGGATCCAGAGCCTGGAGCCCGACATCCTCGGCTTCCTCGGCCGGGTCCACGACCGGGAGCGGGCGATCGCCGCCGTGGGGGAGGTTCGAGCGGCAGGATTCTCCCGGGTCAGCTGCGACCTGATCTACGCGGTCCCCGGCCTCGATGACGCGCGCTGGCGGTCGACCCTGGAGCGGGTCGCCGGCCTGGGCACCGGCCATCTCTCCGCCTATGAGCTGACCGTCGAGGCCGGCACGCCGCTCCACGCCAGCGTGCGTCGCGGCGAGAAGCCGGCGGTCGACCCCGAGGCGGCGCTGCGCCAGCACCGCATCGCCGTCGAGGTCCTGGGCGCCGCCGGCCTCCGCCAGTACGAGGTCAGCAACTTCGCGCGCCCCGGTGAGGAGTGCCGCCACAACCTCGTCTACTGGCGCCGCGGTCACTACCTCGCCGTCGGGTTGGGCGCCCACGGCCACCTCCCGGCCGGCCTCGCACCCGCGCTTGACATCCCCGCGGCGCCGGCGGCCACCTCCGTCCGCTACTGGCACGGGCGCAGCCTCGCCGCCTACCTGGCCCGGTCGCCGGGCACCGCCGACGGGCTGCCGTTCGAGGGGTGGGAGGCCGTCGGCGATGCCGAGGCCGAGGCCGAGCGGGTCCTCCTGGGACTGCGGCTCGCGGAGGGCCTGGAGGTCGCCCCGGGGTGGGGCGGGCGAGCCGACGACCTGGTCGACGTGGGCCTGCTCTGGCGGCGCGACGGCCGGGTGGGGACGACCGCGCGGGGCCAGGAGGTGCTCGACGAGGTGGTCCGCCGGCTCATCGTCTGACCGCTGCGGCGCTCCTTCACCGGCCCCCGGGCGGGCGCCGCCGTCAGTTCGCATAGCGGCGCTGTGGTCATCTGTAACGCCGTCGCTGAGCCGCGATGCCCGGGCAAGACGGGCGGGTCACAGTGTCGCCGCAGGGCTTTCGGAGCACCCTGCGCTTGTCCCAGGATTGCGTCAATCATGCGCCAAACTCCTGGCTCCCCAGGCCGTCAGCCCGTGCCCGAAACGGTGGCCGCCGAGCTTCTCCGCGCCGGTCTGTCCCGGAGCACCGTGCTGGCCATGGAGAGCTGGAAGGCGCAGGAGGTGCTCGACCTGCTCCACTCCGCGCATGCCGGCGAGGGCCGTCACTGGGTCCGCGAGCTGCGCAGCAGGGCCCCCGGCCGCCCGCAGATGCCGGGGCCGGCGAGCTCCCCGGCCGGTCCGGTGCTAGGATTTAGCACTCAGGAGTAGCGAGTGCTAAGGTGGGCCCCGGGTGGGGCCGCCGGTCCGGGAGAGCCATGGAGAGCTGGATCCCACTCGACGCCCGCAAGGAGCAGATCCTCGAGGCGGTGGTGGCCGACTACACCGCCACCGGGGTGCCCGTCGGCTCGCACGCCCTCGCCCTCCACCTCGCGAGCTGGTCGGCGGCCACCATCCGCAACGAGCTGGCCACCCTGGTCGAGGTCGGCTATCTGCTCCAGCCGCACACCTCGGCCGGGCGGGTGCCGAGCGATCGAGGCTACCGGTACTACGTCGACTTCCTGATGCAGGAGGAGGGGCTCCCGGGTGGCGTGCGCCGGCAGCTCGAACCACGCCTGGCCGTGATGCCGGCCGACATCGAGGGCATCCTCGAGCTCTCCGCCCAGGTCCTCGCCGTGGCCGTCGACGCGCTCAGCATCGTCACCGGCCCCCAGGCCCGCAGGGTCGCCGTCAAGCACCTGGACCTGGTCTCGCTCGACCCGGGCCATGCCCTGCTGATCCTGGTGCTCGACGGCAACCTGATCCGGCAGCACCCGATGGCTCTCAGCCGCACCGCCGACCAGGAGGAGCTGAGCCGCCTCGCCGGGTTGCTCAACGAGGAGCTCGTCGGCCTCGACGGGGCCCAGATCGAGCCCAGCCAGGACGGCGAGCCGGCCCACCCGCTGCGCTCCGAGGTCGTGGCCGACATCGCCACCTTCCTCCGCTCCGTCGAGTCGCGGCAGGACACCCTGATCGTCCACGACGGGGTGCGCAACCTCCTTCACCAGCCCGAGTTCGGCGACGTGCAGCGGCTCGCTCAGGTGCTCGAGCTGGTCGAGGAGGAGAGGGTCCTCGGCGAGCTGCTGGCGGCGGCCTTCGAGGCCCAAGCCGCCGGCCGGGAGGCGGGCCCGGCGGGAGGCGCCCCCGGACTCCGGCTCGGGTCGCGGCCGGGTCAGGGAGGTGCCTGGCAGACCGGCCGCGGCGAGCCCACGCCGCCCTCCGGCCGCCCGGTCACCGTGGTGATCGGCACCGAGTCCGGGATCTCCCAGCTCAACGGCTGCAGCCTGGTGCTGACCACGTACCGGGCCGGAGAGGGACGGGGGGGCACGGTCGGCGTGCTGGGCCCGACCCGGATGCCCTACTCGCAGGTGGCCCCCCGGGTCCGCTTCGTCGCGGATCGGCTTGGTGAGGCCGTCGCCCGGGTGCTCAGTTGACCATGGCCGCGCAGAGAGGAGATCGAGGATGAGCGAGCATCCCAGGCGGACCGCCGATGGGAGGGCCATCCACGCCTCCGCTCACGAGGGGGTGCCCGGCGAACGGAGCACCGGCCCCGGTCCCGGCCGGCCGGCCGGCCGGAGGCCCCTGCCCGGGGCCGGTGCACCGGGCGCGGGCGATTCCCCACCCGCCGGCGGCGATGAGGGAGGGGGGATCACCGGGGGGCTCTCCCCCGACGTCGCCGAACCCACATCGACGGTGGGCGAGGCCCCGCTCGCGCCGGACGTGGAGGCGTTGCGGGGCGAGCTCGCCGAGCGCAACGACCAGCTCCTCCGGCTCGCCGCCGACTTCGAGAACTTCCGGCGGCGGAAGGCACAGGAGCTCGCCGACCGCTCGCGCTACGCGTCCGAGGAGGCCGCCCGGGCCCTGCTCCCGGTCCTCGACAACCTGCGCCGCGCCATCGGCCACTCGGGAGCGGACGGCAGCGGCCAGCAGCTCCAGGACGGTCTCCGGATGGTGGTCGCGCAGTTCGAGCAGGCGCTGGCCACGGTCGGGGTCGAGCCAGTCGAGACGGTCGGCGCGCCCTTCGACCCCGCGCTGCACGAGGCGATCGGGGGCGAGGAGTCCGACGCGGTCAGCGAGGACACCGTGATCGCCGAGCTGCAACCCGGCTACCGTCTCCACGACCGGCTGCTCCGGCCCGCCCTGGTCCGGGTGGCGCATCCGCGTCGCGGCGGAGAGGGCGCTCCCGGGACGGAGCCCTGATGGCGACCGTCAAGCGCGACTACTACGAGGTCCTCGGGGTGCGGCGCGATGCCAGCCCCGACGAGTTGAAGCGCGCCTACCGCAAGCTCGCCATGGAATACCACCCCGATCGCAACCAGGGCGACAAGGGGGCCGAGGAGCGATTCAAGGAGGTGGGCGAGGCCTACTCGGTGCTCAGCGATCCTCAGAAGCGCCAGCGCTACGACACGTTCGGCCACACCGGCCAGCAGATGCCCGACTTCGGCCCCTTCTCGTTCGACTCCGCCTTCGACCTCTTCGACATGTTCTTCGGTGGGGGCCGGCGCTCCGGTCGAGCCGCCGTCCCGCGGCGCGGCGCCGACCTGCGGATGACGGTCGACATCACCTTCGAGGAGTCGGTGTTCGGCGCCAAGCGCACCGTCGAGGTGCCCCGCGCCGACACCTGCCCCGACTGCGCGGGCAGTGGCGCGCCTCCCGGGATCACACCGGCGACCTGTCCCGACTGCGGCGGCAGCGGGCAGGTGCGCCGCGCCATGCAGTCCATCTTCGGTCAGGTGGTCAACCTCACCGCCTGCCCGCGCTGTCACGGGGAGGGCAGGCTGGTGGACCACCCCTGCACGCGCTGCCGCGGCCGGGGCCTGGTCGAGGAGCGCAAGACCATCGAGGTGAGCATCCCGGCAGGGGTCGACTCCGACGTCCAGGTCCGGGTGGGCGGCGAGGGCGAGGCCGGGCCGCGGGGTGGGCCTCACGGCGATCTCTACCTGAGCTTCCGGATCGCCCCCCATCCGCAGCTGATCCGGCGCGGTCAGGACCTCGTCTACGAGCTTCCGGTCACGGTCACCCAGGCGGTGCTCGGCGACCACATCACGGTTCCGACCGTCAACGGGGAGACGGTGGTGGACCTGGCCGCGGGCACCCAGCCGGGCCGGGTCATCAAGATCGCCGGCCACGGCGTGCCCCACCTCCGCACCGGACGTCGGGGCGACCAGGTCTGCATCGTCCGGGTCGTCGTCCCTGCCCACATCTCGGCCCGGGAACGCAAGCTGTACGAGGAGCTGGGCGGCCGGGACGGCAGGCCGGTCGAGGTCAGACGCGGCTTCTTCGACCACCTGCGCGACTTCTTCGCGCCCGCGGAGTGACCGTACCGTCTCGCATCCTCGACCCCTCCGGGTAGGCCGTCGCAGCGGGGTGACCGTGGCGCCGCCGCAGGTTTAGCCCCTCCCGGCGAGCTGGTACAGATGAGGCAGATTCAGTCTTCCTCACTCGCATGATTCGCAAGGAGGGATGTGAGATGGCAATGGTGCGATGGAACCCATGGGGTGAGCTGTCCAGCCTGCACGAGCAGATGGACCAGTTGTTCCAGCAGGTTTTCGGCGAACCGCTGACCCGCAACGGCGGCGGCGAGCATCTGACCCTCCCGGTCGACATCCGCCAGACCGAGAGCAGCTACGTCCTCGAGGCGTCGGCGCCGGGATTCAGCCCGGAGGAGGTCGAGGTGACCTATGACGACGGCGTCCTCACCATCAGGGGCGAGCGCCGTGCCGAGCGCGACAGTGCCGAGGGCGACTACGTGCGCCGCGAGCGGAGGGTGGCCTCGGTCTACCGTCAGGTCAGCCTCCCGGGTGAGATCCGGCCCGACGGCATCACCGCCGGCTTCGACCGCGGCGTGCTCACCATCACCGTGCCCCGCGTCGCCAAGCCGCAGCCCAAGCGGATACCGGTCACCACCGAGACCACGCAGGTGGGGCTGCCGGCTGCGAGCTGAGCCGGCCCGGCCCTTTTTACGGCCGCCTTCGGCTCTCAACCGTCAGCCGGAGGCGGCCTTTCTCGCCCGCTTCTCCCGGTACATGTTGGTGTCGGCGCGGCGGAGGAGATGGGAGGGCTCGCCGCCATCCTCGGGGAATGCCGCCAGGCCGATGCTGAGGCCCACCGGGATCGGCCGCTCGTCGAACAGCATCGGCTCCTCCATGCGCTGGCGGACCTTGGCGCCGATCAGCTCGGCGTCAGCGGGATCGGCGTCGACGGCCACGATCACGAACTCGTCGCCGCCCACTCGTGCGACCGTGTCCGAGACCCGGACCGATGCCTGCAGCCGGGCGGCCGTCTCCTTGAGGACGGCGTCACCGGCGGTGTGCCCCAGGGCGTCATTGAGCGCCTTGAAACCATCGATGTCGAGCACGAAGAGCGCCAGCGGGCGGCCTGATCGGCGGGCGTTGGAGATGCCGTGCTGGAGCCGGTCGTTGAAGAGCAGGCGGTTGGGCAGGCCGGTCAGCGGGTCGTGCATGGCCGCGTGCTCCATCACCGCCGACTGCACGATCAGCGCCGCCTCGGTCTGCTCCTGCCGGTGGAGCTGCCGGTTGACCATGTTCACCGCGGCGAGGAAGAGAAGGGCGAGGGCACCGCAGATGCTGAACACCGCGATCCGCAGGTTGGACACCGCGGCCAGCGCCGAGCCGGGCAGGGCGGCGCGGATCACCCAGGGCGCGTTGACCACCGGGCTGTAGGCGGCGGGCCCGCTCGGGCCGTTGTCGTCGAGCTCCACGCTCCGGCCGCTGAGGGCGAGGTCCGCCTGGGAGGTGAGCGCGGGCTGGGGGGTCCAGGAGGTGATCAGCCGGGCGTCGCCCGAGACGGACGGTTCGATACCCATCACCAGGCCCCCGGTCCGGTCCAGCACCAGGAGGCCCATCCCCTGGGAGCCGGCGAAGGACTCGAGCGATGCGACCGCGCCGGAGAGCCCGTAGTCCTCCACCAGGAAGCCGCCGGCCGCGCCGCCCCCCTCGAGGACCGGGACGGCCACCGCCACCGCGGGGGCGGCGAATGACACGGGCACCGCGGCGGCCAGGAAGCCGTCGCGGAGAGCGCTCGCGCGCCAGCCGTTGGGAAGGGCGGGCAGCGGGTCCTGGGACCCGGCGTGGAGCATGGTCACGCCTGCGGCGTCGGTCAGGACGACCCCTTCGCTCGCCGTCTCCGCGTGGATCAGCGCTGTGAGGTCCGCGGTCGCGGTCGACGGGTCCGCCGAGGGACTGCCCTCGGCGGTGGCCAGCACCGGGAGCTGGTTGGCCACCGCGTCGAGGGCGGCCACCCGACCCCTTATCACCTGCTCGAGATAGGCGGCCGCCTGCCCGCTGGCCCCCGAGAGCCGTGCGTTGACCTGGCCAGTGATGGCGGAGCCGCCGATGGCGGTGGTCAGCAGGGCCACCGCGACCAGCGGGGTGAGCCCGATGACCGCCAGCAGCAGGGCGGTGCGCCGCCGCCGGATCCCGCTTCCGCGCCCACCATCCGGGTGACCGGCGGGTGGCGGATAGGGTGCCAGGGGCCGTGCCGGTGGCGACGGTTGTTCGTGCTCCTGCGCATGCTCCGATCGGGCCCCGCGCCCCAGCAGGTCGCGCGAGCTCACAGGCGCGGCGGCCGGCGTTGCGACCCCACCAGTCGATCGCCGAAGATCAGCAGGAGGAGCGCCGTCAGCACGACCAGGCAGGCCAGCGTCACCGCGGCCGACACGGGCTGAGGGTTCGGTGCCACCGCGGGGACCACCAGTCCCTGGGACGGAGCCTCCGCGATCGCCGGCATCGACGCAGGGGGGGCCGGCGTGGTGGGCAGGGGCACCGCGGCGGTGACCGCGGTGGGAGTCGCGGAGGCGACCGGCGACGGCCGCGCCGCGGCCGCGGCCGCCACCCGCGCGGTGACCCCGGGAGTGGTCGGCACCGGCTGCGTGGGCCGGTACCGGGCAGGCCGCGGTGTGGGCCGGTGCCGCGCAGGCCGCGGCCTGGGCCGGTGCCGCGCAGGCCGCGGTGTGGGGGTCGTGCAGTCGGGCTGGGCTGGTGCGGTGGTGGGCGAGCCAGAGGTGGCGGTGGGCCGGGCGATGGCGCTGACCGAGGCCGCGGCCGCCGGCGGGTGCAGCGACTCCGCGGTCGCGACCGAGAGCGCCACCGCTGCAACCACCACACCGAGGGCGCGCACCCACCTGGTCATGCGACCCCGTCACCATGGTCACGGGGCCCTGCCGTCAAGCCACAGCTTGCGCCAACCGATCGAGTCAGGTCGGCCCCTCCCCGGCGGGCCTCGGAGGCACCGCTAGTGGCCACCAGTGTGCCACCGTCGCCAGCCCGCCTGCAGGGATCGGCGGGTCGTACGGGTCGCGCGGTCACCGTCAGCCGGGGGGCGCGTCGACCCCCTCGACCTCGAACACCTTGTGAGCGTTCCGGCGGCCGCCGACCAGGCGGACACGGGACGGCGCGACGTCGAGCCAGTCGGCGACCTGCCGGCGGGCGGCGGCGTTGGCGGCGCCCTCGACCGGAGGCTGGGTGATCCAGAGCGAGAGCTCGCGGCCGTCCCACCGCAGCGCCTCGCGGCTCGCCCTGGGGTGCACCACGACGGCGACCCGCATCAGACCGCGGCCCCCGCCGTGGTCGGGACGATGACCCCGCGCAGGTGATCTCCCTCGACCCCGGTGGCCAGGACCGTCTGCAGGCCTCCGACGCGGGTCAGTGGGTCGGGGACCGCCACCACCTCGTGGTAGCCCGCGCTCAGCCCGTGGGCCTCCCCACGCGTCAGCCGATCCCACACCACCCGGTGACGGGCGTCGACGGCGCGCCGGCGCCGGTTGCGGGCGGTCACGGCGGCCGCTGCCCGGATCTCGGCGCTGCGGTGGCGCGCGATCACGTCGTCGACGCGATCCGGCAGCCCGACCGCCGTGGTGCCGGGACGAGGCGAGTAGCGGAAGACGTGGCAGCCGAGGAAGCTCACCTCCGCGATCAGGCTGAGGGTGGCCTGGTGGTCCTCGTCGGTCTCGCCCGGGAAGCCCACCATCACATCGGTGGTCAGCTCGGTGTCGGGGTCCCTGCTGCGCAGGCCCTCGACCACCCGGAGGTAGCGCTGGCGGCGGTATCCGCGGTGCATGGCCCGGAGGACGCGGTCGCTGCCGCTCTGCAGGGGGATGTGCCAGTGGGCGCAGAGCCGTGGGTCCCGGTTCAGGGCGATCAGCCGCTCGGAGATGTCGTTGGCGTTGACGCTGCTGAGCCGGAGCCGAACCTCGCCGTCGAGGCTCTCCAGCAGGCTCCTCACCAGGGTGGCCAGGTCGGACCCCCGGTCACGGCCGTAGCTGCCCAGATCGACGCCCGTGAGCACCAGCTCGGCGTGCCCGGCCTCCACGGCCGCGCGCGCCCGGGACAGCACCACCTCGGCGGGTACGCTGGCCGACGCTCCCCGCGCCCGCCACACCACGCAGTAGGTGCAGCGGTGGTCGCAGCCATCCTGGACCTTGAGGAAGCCGCGGCTGCGCAGCCCGGCCGGAGGCACCCGCCGCGGTGTGGCCCCGACCCGGGCGGCGAGCGCGACGACGTGGTCAGCGATGCGGCTCTTCTCCGCGTTGGCGAAGACGGCGTCCAGGTGGGAGACCGCCGGCCGGCCGTCCTCTCCGGTGGCCAGGTACCGCTCGGGGTTGGCGTCAACCGAGCAGCCGGTGAGGATGAGGTGGCAGTCGGGGTCCTGGCGGCGTAACCGCTGGAGCCGCTGGCGAGTGGTGGCGTCCGCCTGGAGGGTCACCCCGCAGGAGTTGAGCACGCGCACGTCGGCGGGCTCGTCTTCGGAGACCACCTCGCAGCCCAGACCCGCCAGCATCCCGGCGAGGTCGGCCATCTCCGCGTAGTTGACCTTGCAGCCGAGGGTGGTGAGCGCGACCCGAAGCGGTGCGCCGGCCGGCGCCGTGGTGGGGACGAGGGGCAGGGGGGTGATCATGCCGAGGGTGCTGCCGGCATCCCGGTATCGAGGTCCCCGGCGCGGCTGAGGAGCAGTCCGGCCGCGAATGCCGCGGCGCGGCGCGCCGGGAGCACCCGAGGGCCGAGGTGGACCATCTCGGCGCCCGCCTCGCGCAGCCGCCCCGCCTCGGCCGGGGATAGCCCTCCCTCCGGACCGACCACGAGCGCCGCCGGCCGGGCCGGGTCGATCTCCAGCCGGGCCAGTGGCACGGCCGCATCCACCATGCAGGCGAGGATACGCGAGCCCTCCGGCAGCCCCGCCAGCCCAGCCTCCAGGCCACCGAGGGGACGCACCGTGGGGACCCGGGCGCGATGGGCCAGCTCGGCCGCCTCGCGGGCGATCTCCGCCCAGTGGCGGGCGCGGGCCGCCGCCCGCTCCGGGTCGGGCCGGCTGACACTGCGCTGGGCCACCACGGGGTGGATGACGCTGGCCCCCACCTCGGCGAGCGCCGCGACGACGTCATCCATCTCGCGGATGAGCGCGTGCACCACCTCGAGCTGGAGCCGGGGCTCGCCGGATGCCCACCGGGACCAGACGATCGCCCCCGTCACCCGCTCCGCCTCCACGGAGACGACCCGGACGCCGTGCTCCTGAGCGGCGTCGTCGACGACCACGATCAGCTCCCCGGGGCGGGTGCGTAGCGCCCCTGCGAGATGCCGGCCGGGCTCGCCGCCGATCACCACGGCGCCATCGCTGATCTGCTCCCGGGTGACGAAGAGACGTGGCACGGGCCAATGGTGGCGCGTCCGCGCCGCCCCCGGCCGTCGGGCCGAGGTCGGCCGCCGGGAGGAGGCTCCAGCGGCCCACCGCCGACGCCGATCCGATGCCGTGGCCTACGATCCGGAGCCGTGACGGAGCCGAGCCTCGACCGGTTCGTGGTTACCGACGACGGGGTTCGGCTCGCGTTCAGCGTTCGCGGCGAGGGTGAGCCGCTGCTGATGATCCCCGGTCTGGGGGCCACCCGCCGCGTCTACGCTCCGATCATCCCGGCGCTGGCCCGGCGCCACCGGGTGATCGTCTACGACCCCCGCGGCGTCGGCGACTCCGACGTGCCCGGCGGCCCGTACCCGATGCCCCGGCTGGCGGCGGACTGCGTCGCGGTGTCGACGGCCGCCGGGGCTCCCGGCTTCCAGCTCTTCGGGGCCTCGATGGGCGGGCTGACGGCCGAGCACGTGGCGGTCCTCCACCCCGGCCGGGTCACCCGCCTGGTCCTGGCCGCCACCGGTTCGGGACGACATGCGACCGTCCCCGCGGCCCCCGAGGCGACCGCGGCCCTGCTCGGGCGCGGCGCGGCCACGCCGGCGGAGGCGTACCGGCTCGCCTGCAGCGTCCTCTACTCCCCGCGCTTCCAGCGTGACCATCCCGAGTTCATCGAGGACGAGGTCGCGTACCGGGCCTCGCACCCGATCCCGGGTCGCGCCTTCATCGCACAGTTCCGCTCCTCGCGGGACGCCGACGTCAGCGGCCGTCTCGGCGAGATCGCGGTGCCGAGCCTCGTGCTCCACGGCGCCGAGGACGTCCTGGTCCCGCTGGCCAACGCCGAGACGCTCACCAAGCTCATCCCCGGCGCACGGCGATACTGGTTCGACGGTTGCGGCCATCTCTTCTTTCACGAGGCCCCGCGGCTGACCGTCGAGGTGATCCTCTCCTTCCTCGCCGGCGGGGGCTCGTCAGCCGCCTCCTGACGCCCGGCCCGGGGACGGCCGTCTCCGGCTCAGGTGGCTGCCGCGCCGGCGATCGAGGCGGGAGTTGGCGCCTCCTCCTCGTGACGGAACGGCATGTCCAGGATGAGCAGGGCCAGCAGGACCACCGGCGCCATCTCCACGAGGTACCACGGCCAGGGGGAGAGGATGCCCAGGGGGGTCAGGCTGCCGGCCGCCGCCCTGGCCCGCAGGTTGAAGTAGTTGGCCCCGGCGAGGAGGTCGAAGAGCCCCACCAGGGCTGCGTACCCGAAGGTGGTGGCGCAGATCCGCCGGTACGCGCCGGCCGCCGGCAGGAGGCCGAGGCCTGCCACCAGGAGGAGGGCGGCCAGCACCACCCCGACGTGGTCCACGTAATACTCGAGGTACGCGTAGGAGAGCGCGTGGAGCACGACGTCCGGGAAGAGGAGCCCCATCGTGGTCCCCCCGATGCCCCAGAAGTAGGCGGTCTCCACCCACCAGCCACGCCGCACGATCAGCGCGATCCCGGCAACGTAGGCGGCGAGGTCGCAGAGGTTGAGCGGGAGGTCGTAGCGGATCGATCCGTTGTGCTCCCAGACCCACCGGAAGGAGTCGGCGGTCTGGTTGACGATCAGCGCGATCCCCAGGGCGACGCAGAGCCAGTCCCGCCACCTCCCCGGCCGGCGCCGGGCAGCCATGACCAGCGCCGCTCCGGCGGCCACCGCGAAGAACACCGCGGCCAGGTGGCCGGGGTCCCAGAAATGGTCCATCGTCCGCGCGCTCCCGTCGCTGCAGGGGCCGTCCGGAGCGGCGACCGCCTCGACCGGCCCGGTGTCGCCAATGATCCTAGTGCAGCTTTCCGGAGGTTGGTTGCCGCTGTATACGGACATCGCCGCCGGCGCTCCTGCGGCCCTCGAGCCGGCGTCAGGGTGCCCGGCGCTTCGCCGTCGCGCGCCAGCTGGTGCACTCCTCGTCGCACCGCGCCTCGCTTGGCTGCGGGGTGTCCGCGGCTACTCGACGTCGTCCGAGCCGGCAGCCTCGGAGGGGCCGGCGGGCTCGCCGTCCCCGGCGCCCTTGCGCTTGCGCCGGCGGCGCCGTCGCTTGTTGGCGGCCCCCGCCAGGACCGGCTCCAGCGGCTCCACGCTGCGCCCGACCTGGACCGGGGCGGTGGCGATGGCCTGGGTCTCGCGGATGAGGGTGACCTTGATCACCCCGGGGTACTGCATCTCGCTCTCGATCTCTCGCGCGATCTCGCCGCTGAGCGCGGGCATCTCGGGGTCCGCCACCTGGCCGGCCTTGACGAAGATCCGGACCTCGCGCCCGGCCTGCAGCGGGAAGGCCCGCTCCACCTGGGGGTGCCGGGTGGCGATCCCCTGGAGCTGCTCGAGCCGGGCGAGATAGGCGGCGAGGGTGTCGCGGCGTGCCCCGGGCCGGGAGGCCGAGATGGCGTCGGCGCAGATGGTGAGCATGGCCAGGTCGGTGGAGGGCTCGACGTCGAAGTGGTGCGCCTTGACCGCGTGAGCGATCGCCGGATCGGTTCCCATCACCAGGAGCAGCTCGCCGCCGATGATCGCGTGGGACCCCTCGACGTCGTGGTCCACCGCCTTTCCGATGTCGTGCAGGGCCCCGGCCTCCCGCGCCGATGCCTGGGGCAGGCCCAGCTCCGCGGCCAGCACGCCGCAGAGGTAGCCGGTCTCCTTGCAGTGAAGCAGCGCGTTCTGACCGTAGGAGAAACGGTAGTGGAGGACCCCGAGCAGCTCGGCGAGCTCCGGACGCCCCTCCATCGCCATCTCCCAGAGGGCACGCTCTCCGAGCTCGGCGATCGTGGCGGAGAGCCGGCGACGGGTGCGCACCACGAGCGGCGCGACGTCCGCCGCCTGGATGCTCCGGTCCAGCACCTCGAGCGAAGCCTGCCGGGCGATCTCCCGGCCCACCGGGTCGAGGCCGCGCAGCGTCGCCTGCCCTCTCTCGTTGTCGATCCCGAGGTCGGTCCCGGTGGACTCCGCCACCACCTGGAGGGCGGTGAGGATCCGCTCCCGGCGCGGCTCGTCGAGCCCGTCCAGATCGATGGGGGAGAGCCGAGGTGCGGTGTCGACGTGACTTTCGGACTGCCGCTCCACGGCTTCGACCAGCAGCATCCGGGCGGTGGCCTCCTGCTCCCCGGTCCGATCGGCGACCAGCTGGGCGACCCGTTCGGCCCGCTCCGCCTCCAGCTCGGCGTCCAGCTTCTCCAGCACCATGCCCCGGGCGGTCTCCAGGTCGGCGGCGGCCCGTTCGGCGATGGTGCGGCGCACCTCGGCCCGGGCGACCTCGACCTCGGCATCTCGAGCCTCGATCTCCTCCCGCCGCTTGCGGTGGGCGAAGCGGCGCTCGTCGAAGATGGCCCGCCGGTCTCGCCAGGTGCGCTCGCGCTCGGCCAGCGCCGCCTCGCCGGCCTCGAGAGCGGCCCGGCGGATCCCCACCTCCTCGGCGACGGCCTCGCGGACGGCGAGCGCTTCGGTCCGGGCCGCGCTGACGATGGCGGCCGCCTGGGTGCGCACCTGGGTCACGCTGGGCGGTGGCGCTGCCACCGGGCCTGCCACGCCCCGGGCGCGGCCCGCGAGCACCAGGGCGATGGTGCCCACGACCAGGAGGGCGGCGATGGTGAAGAGGGCTGCGGCCATGGCTGGTGGCTCAGTCTACGGTGGCGGCACCTCCCCGGCCCGCCACGATCAGAGCGCGCTGACTTCTCGCAGCCGGCACGGGGGCTCCTCGCTACGTCCCCCCGGTACTCGCAGTCGGCACCGGGCGCTCCTCCGCTCGGAGCGAGAGCCTCCTGCTCTCGCTCCTCACTACGTCCCCCCGGTACTCGCAATCGGTACCGGGCGCTCCTCCGCTCGGAGCGAGAGCCTCCTGCTCTCGCTCCTCACTACGTCCCCCCGGTTAGAATCGACCGCCAGTCGCACCGATCTCTCCACCCCAGCCGGAGTCCGCCGTGATCCCCCACCTCACCGACCGCGTCTGGACCGACGACCTGAGCCCGCGGGTTGGTGAGCGCGTGCAGCTCAAGGGCTGGCTCCACCGGCTCCGGCGTCTCGCCGGGGTCAGCTTCCTGATCCTCCGGGACGCCCACGGGACCGCCCAGGTGGTCGTCCAGGACCCCGAGCTGGTCGAGCGACTGGCCCGCCTGGAGCACGAGTCGGTGATCGGCGTCGACGGGGTGGTGGCGGCCGAGCCGCAGGCTCCCGGGGGGGTCGAGCTCCACGACCCGGCGGTGACGGTGATCTCAGAGGCCGACGAAGCCCCGCCATTCGACCTCTACCGGCCGGTGATCAAGGCCCAGCTCCCGACCATCCTCGACAACGCCCCGGTGGCGCTCCGCCACCCCCGCCGGCGCGCCTACTTCGCGCTCCAGGCGGCCTCGATGTCCGGGTTCCGAACCGGGCTCCGCGAGCTCGGTTTCACCGAGATCCAGACTCCGAAGATCGTCGGCTCGGCCACCGAGTCCGGGGCCACCACCTTCGCCCTCGACTACTTCGGCAAGACCGCCTACCTGGCCCAGAGCCCGCAGTTCTACAAGCAGGTCATGGTCGGCGTCTTCGAGCGCGTCTTCGAGGTCGGCCCCGTCTTTCGGGCCGAGCCCCACGACACCGCCCGCCACATCAACGAGTACGTCTCCCTGGACGCCGAGGTCGGCTTCATCGAGAACGAGTTCACCGTGATGGCGGTGCTCACCGACACCATCGCCGCGATGCTGGCGGCCATCGAGCGGGAGGCGGCGGGTGCTCTGACCCTGCTGGGCCTCGAGCTGCCCCGGGTGCCCCGGCCGATCCCCGACGTGCACTTCCTGGACGCTCAGACGATGATCACCGCGGCCACCGGGGAGGACCTGAGCAACGAGCCCGACCTCTCACCGGCCAATGAGCGGTGGCTCGGCGAGTGGGCGCGGCGCGAGCACGGCTCGGACTTCCTGTTCGTCCGTGGCTTCCCGATGAGCAAGCGGCCCTTCTACACCCACCCCGACCCGGAACGGCCGGGATTCGCGGCCGGCTTCGACCTCCTCTTCCGGGGTATGGAGCTGGTCACCGGCGGTCAGCGGCTCCACCGCTACCAGGACTACATCGATGCGCTGGTCAGCAGGGGCGAGGACCCTGAGAACTATGCCGGGTACCTGATGGCGTTCAAGCACGGCATGCCCCCCCACGGCGGCTTCGCCATCGGGCTCGAACGGTGGGTCGCTCAGCTGGTGGACGCCCCCAACGTGCGCGAGACGACGCTCTTCCCGCGGGACCTCAACCGCCTCGCTCCCTGAGCCGCCCGGTCCGCCTAGCCGGTTGCGGTGCGCCGCAAGGGCTCGCCCACCTGCTCGACGATCCGGCGGCAGAAGAGCTGCGCCGCGGGCGGCAGGGTTCGGCGGCGGTCCCAGGCGATCGCCATGGTGCGGGCGATCGGGGGCTCGCGGAGCGGGATCACGACCACCCGGGTCGACGGGGTCGGCAGGGGCATGGGCAGCAGCGTGATCCCCAGCCCCGCCTCGACCAGCCCCTGCACGATCGCGAAGTCGTCGCCCTCGTAGGCGACGTGCTCGCTCAGGCCCTGGCGGGCGAAGGCATCGTCGATGACCCTCCGGAGGCCGGTCCGGGATCGGGGCAGGATCAGCGGCTCGGGGGCGAGGTCGCGCAGGGTGACCGACGCACGCCCGACCAGACGGTGCTCGAGCGGGACCACCACCGAGATGCGCTCGCGGAAGAGGGGCACCACCTCGATCTCCGGGGTGTTGGGAGGAGGCGGTCCGAGGATGCCGAGGTCGAACCGCCCGTCCAGGAGGCCGGCCACCACCTCGCCGCTGGTGCCCTCCTCGAGGATGAAGCGCACCCCCGGGTACTGGTCGAGGAACCGGGCGAGGCGCTCCGGCAGCCAGCGCGCGCCCACGGTGTGGAGGAATCCGAGGTGGACCTCACCGGTTTCGGCGGAGACGGTGCCCGCCGCCTCCGCGACCGCGTCCCGCATCTCGCTGAGGATGCGCTCCGCCCGCCCTACGAAGCGCCGCCCGGCCTTGGTCAGCCGGATGGAGCGACCGATCCGCTCGAAGAGCGGCACCCCGACCTCGTGCTCCAGACGGGCGATCTTCCGGCTCACCGTCGACTGGTCACTCTGGAGCGCATCGGCCGCACGCCCCAGATGCTCTAGACGCGCCACTTCGATGAAAGTTCTCAAAAGATCTGCGTTGATGCGATCCATGCATCAATCTGACACCACGGCGGCTGTTGATGTCAACGACACATACCGATAGCCTATGGCTGCAACCGCGAGGCGGCGGGTTTCGCGGCTCGCCACAGGGAGAGACCCATTGCTCATTGAGGACGCTACCCAGGAGGTTCACCGCGCCCGCCGTCGTCACCACCTCGAGGTGGTGGAGCGGACGCGGCTCCGTCGACTCGTGGAGCGGGTGGATTCTGCCATCGAGCTCTGTGAGGAGACGCACCTCCAGGGTATGAAGGAGGTTCCGCCGGACGTCGCCCTGCGCGCCCAGCGGGTCTTCACGTTTGCGCGCAAGGCGGTCCGGCTCACCGGCGACGACACCGCCTGCCGCCTGGTGGACGAGACCCTGGCCCGCCGGCACGCCAAGATCACCGAGATCATGGACATGCTCTGGACCATCCAGGAGATCGTCTTCGACCTCATGCTTCCCTGGCGGACCGAGCTCCCGGAGGACGTCGAGATGGACGACGACGAGCCGGGGGCGGGGGAGTGGCGGCACTTCAACCCCGCCGCCTGAGCGTCGCCCTGGGCCGCCCATAGCTGCGTCGGCTCGTGCGCCGGCTCGGTCATGCACCTCAGCGCACTCCCTCGCCGTGCTCCTCGCCTCCTTGCTCTGAACGACCAGGATGCCGCTCCCCGGGACTGTCGCGTGCGCTCCCTCGCTGCGCGGCTCGCTTCCTTGATCTGAGCGGCCTGGGCGCCGCTCCGCGCTGCCGTGACGCGAGCTCCCTCGCCGTGCTCCTCGCCTCCTTGCTCTGAGCGGCCTGGGCGCCGGCCGGCCTTTGGTTCTTGCGTCGCTCGGGCTGAGCGGCCCGGTCAGGCGGAATGGCGGGCAAGAGAAAAGGCCCGCCGGTGCGACCGGCGGGCCTCTCCATTGAGAGGGGGGTCAGTTGTCGTGCTTGGTCATCTGGGCGATGCCGACCGCAGGCACCGAGCCCGACGCGCCGTACGCGGGGGCGAGGTCCCTGGCTGGGCTGGTTGCACGGGCGTCGGCCCGCCACCGGGAGAGCTCGAAGACCATGGTGCAGAGGACGGCGAAGGCGGCGATCGCCAGGCCGATGCCGGCGAACCCGGTGTAGGTGCCGAGGGACCACCAGCCGTAGGCGTTGAGCAGCGTGCCGCGGAGCATCGTGCCCTCAAAGACGGTGGTCAAGGTCGCGGCGTCCTTGGCGTTGGTGGGGTTCGCCCGGGCGGCGGCGCTCGCCGCGTCATAGGTCGGCATCGCGCTGAGGTGGACCTTCATGAAGTTGTTGGCCCAGACCTCGGCCTGCGGGCCGGTGGTCAGCTTCTGCCCCGCGAACTGGTTCATGGCAGTGGCGTCGACCGCGGGCAGAGCCTTGATGGAAGCGCTGTTGTATGCGGGGAAGGTGATGTTCTGGGCGGCCAGCTGCGTGGTCACCGAGCTCTGGACGTAGGAGGACGCCCAGAGGGTGAATCCCGCGACAGCGCCGAGGATGACGATGAGCCCTGCCTGGAGGACGAGGACTCGCCAGCGAAGTGCCTTGCTCATGGTTTTGTCTCTCCCGTTTGGGTGGTCAGGTCGAACTGACTCCATGCTGGGGCCTCCCGGGGGCGCCATCCAGGGCCAGGGGTCATCAGACAAAATGACCCGCGGCCCTAAGTGCTGCGGGTCACGTCCTGGTCCGATCAATGCCCTCCGCCTCCAGTGCGGCTCCCGATCGGGCGGGCATGATGGTTGGGTCAGGTCAGGCGAGGGGCCCGGGCCCGTGACGCCGCACCAGCAGACGATCCGCTGGAGGCAGGGGCGACCGGAGCGCGCGGCCCCTCCCGACCTCGCATCCCAGAGACGGCCGCGCCGGTCGCACCGCGCGTGACACCAGGCCACCGGTCGCCCGGCCGGCGGACGGCGGACGGCGCTCCGGGACCGCCTGCCGCGCGCCTGGTCTGCTGACCCTAGGGTGAGGACGGCACCCGCCAGGTGACGACCGTGCCGCCCCCGGGGCGGCCGGTGAGCTCGCAGACACCCCCGAGAGCCTCGGCCCGCGACTCCATGTTGTCGAGCCCGCGACCGCGCGGGGCTCCCCTGGAGACGCCCACGCCGTTGTCGGCGACGCGCAGGGTGATGGTCCCGGCGGCAGCGCTGAGCCGGACGTCCACGCTGCTCGCCGCGGCGTGCTTGGCGACGTTGGAGAGCGCCTCGCGCATGGTCTTGAGCAGCTCATCGCGGGTCGGGGCGTCGGCGGCGCTGTCGAGCGGCCCCTCCATGTGCACCTTCGGCTCGAAACCGAGTGTCGGCGTGACCTCGCTCGCCAGCGCCAGAACCCGGGCGCGCAGGCCATCCTTGGCGACGTCGCGCGCCTCCAGGTCGAAGATGCTGATCCGGATCTCCCGGATGGTCTCGTCGAGCTCGTCGACGGCCTGCTGGAGACGCTCCTGGAGGTCGCCCTGCTCGATCCGGCCGACCAGGCCCTGCAGGCCCAGCCCGGTGGCGAAGAGCCGCTGGATCACCGTGTCGTGCAGGTCGCGGGCGATCCGCTCCCGCTCGCCGAGCACGGCCACCTGCTCGAGGCGATGGTGGAGCCGGGCGTTCTCGATCGCTATCCCGGCAGCACCGGCGAGCGCCACCACCAGCTCCTCGTCGGCCTCGGAGAACTCGGGGGCGCCCTGCTTCTCAGTGAGGTAGAGGTTGCCGAAGACCTCGTCGCGGACCCTGATGGGCACCCCGAGGAACGACCCCATCGGCGGGTGGTGCGGCGGGAAGCCCGAGGAGGCGGGGTGAGCCCCGATGTCGCGGATGCGCTGCGGCTTCGGGTCGGTGATCAGCAGGCCCAGGAGCCCCCGGCCGTGGGGGAGGTCCCCGATGGCCCGGATCGCCTCGGCGTCGAGGCCGGTGGTGACGAACTCGACCAGACCGCCCTCCAGGCCGGCCTGCTCCGGTCCGATCACCCCGAGGGCGCCGTAGCGGGCCCCGCTCACCTCGGCCGCGGCCTCCACGATCCGCCTCAGGACGTTGGGGAGGCTCAGATCGGCGGAGAGCGCGACGACAGCGTCGAGCAGGCGAGAGGACCGATCGACCTCGGGCATCACCCGAAGTCTAGGGGGCGTGATGCCGGCGGAGGGGCCGTCGACCGGGGGCGGGAGGCCCGAACGTCCTCCCGTCTGCCGCCGGAGGGCTCCCCAGGTGGAGTCGAGAGCCCTGCGGCGGCCACGGGCGGCATCGCGCCGCCCCCAGCAGCATGGTCCCGGCTCCCGGCCGGCGTGGTCCCGGCCCCGGACGGCATCGGGACAGCCGCCGCAAGGGCCGCATTCTCGGTATGGTGTCGGCACCGCCGGAGCCATGCAGCAGGAGGACCCGATGACCACCAGCCAGAGACCGCTCCACAACCTCAGCCGCAAGGAGTGTCTCGAGTTCCTGCAGTACCACTCCTTCGTCGGCCGCCTCGGCTTCGTTCTCGACGGCCGGCCGATGGTGCTGCCCGTCAACTACCTGGCGGACGAGGAGGCCGTGGTCTTCTGCACCGCCGAGGGCACGACGCTGAGCGCGGTGGCTGAGGGCTCTGAGGTGGTCTTCGAGGTCGACGACAGCCACCCGCTGGAACGATCCGGCTGGAGTGTGGTGGTGCGCGGGCCGGCCCGGGTGGTCACCGATCCCGGCGAGGTCGAGGCCCTTCGGCGCGGCCCCCTCCGCTCCTGGGCGGCCAGGTCGCCCGAGCGGTGGGTCCGGATCACCATCCAGGAGGTCACCGGTCGGCGCCTGGGTCAGCACTGACCGGAATCCCCGCCCGAGGCTGGGCTCAGATCGCCGCCAGGAAGAGGAAGCCGAGCAGGGCCACCGCGACGATCACCAGCAGGGTGGTGAGGAGGACCCAGGCCACGTTGTCGAGGCTGCGCACCAGGTGTGCCATGGAGGCATCGTCGATCCACGACGTGGGCGCCGCCAGGGTCCAGAGGTGGTCACTGCAGCGGGCTCACGGCCCCGGTTCAAAGGGCCGATCGGCCTATGCGCTCTGGCGAGTCTAGGGCCAAAAGACCCGGGATCACTGAGGCCACTGCCCCTAGCCCTGCCGGGCCGCCGGTGTCGATGCTAGGCGCTGATGGTGCACCCCGTCTCTCCGCTCCGTGAGCTGTCGCGCGCTCGCTGCCTCGATCTCCTCGCCACCACCCGCCTCGGACGGGTGGGGGTCAGCGTGCGGGCGCTGCCCGTCATCCTGCCGGTCACGTACGCCGTGATCGGGGAGACGGTGGTCTTTCGCACCGCTCCGGGCAGCAAGCTCACCGCCGCGGTGCACCGCTCGGTGGTGGCCTTCGAGGCCGACCGTGGCGATCTCTGCGGTGCCTGGGGCTGGAGCGTCCTGGTCCAGGGGGTGGCGTCCGAGGTCACCGATCCGGCCCTGCAGGACGCGGCCCGTGCCCGACTGGCGCACGACCTGCCGTTCCTGGACGGCGAGGTGGCGCGGCTGGTGGCCGTCGAGGTCTCCTTCGTGAGCGGCCGGTCGTTCGGCATGATCCCGGAGGATCCGGCTTAGAGCAAGCTCTCAGGAGACGCGGCGCCGGAGCGTCGCCGTCGCCGCCACCACCAGGGCGACGGCGAAGGCGGCCACCACCCCGATGTCGAGCAGGACCGCCCCCGAGGTCAACCCATTGCCCTTC
>Ga0187880_1000331_pt1 | contig 41594 bp, 47 predicted proteins | sample June2016WEW_19_4_FD_132998 | JGI IMG/M metagenome (GOLD analysis project Ga0187880, IMG submission 132998) | Peatland microbial communities from SPRUCE experiment site at the Marcell Experimental Forest, Minnesota, USA - June2016WEW_19_40 | ecosystem: Environmental > Terrestrial > Soil >... | reverse complement strand
TTCTTCCAGAGCGAATTCACACACGCCTCTGGCGTTCGCAAACACGTTCGGTTTCGGGGCGGCTTCCTGGCGATGTGGCAATCCCTCGCGGGACAAAAAGCATTTCCAGGGAAGTATTTGGTGAAGTTGCCGCAGACCCTCGCGGAATTCGTGAGGAACGATGACCACAGCTATCGAAACGACAATCGCCACGAAGACTGAACATCAGATTCCTGGTGCACTGCTGCAGAAAAAGGTTCGGGTCACGGTAGTCGGTTGCGGTGGAACGGGAAGCGCCATCGCCGCCGGATTGCCATATCTGCACCAGGCCATGGTCGCTTTAGGGCATCCGCATGGGCTGGACGTGACCTTGGTCGACGGCGACCGGATTTCCCGCACCAACTGTGTCCGCCAACCTTTCAGTGAGAGTGAGATCGGGCTGCACAAGGCGACGGTGCTTGCTACACGGATCAATCTGTTTTGGGGGCTTGCGTGGAAAGGAATGCCACACTTCGTCGATGAAAGTTGGGGGCAGGATACCGACCTTCTGATCGGCTGCGTGGATTCTCGTGCCGCCCGGAACGCAATTACCCGCACTCAAACCTACTGGAACTGCCACTATTGGCTGGACCTGGGCAACAACGCCGATAGCGGCCAGTTCGTGCTGGGCCAACCTGAAAACCAGAGAAACAAAGGGCGAGACTTGCGGTTGCCGACGGCTTCCGAACTCTTCCCCGAGCTGATCAACGCGAAGCTCGACAAGAAGGACAGACTTCCGCCGTGCAGCGCGTTAGAAGCGTTGGAGCGGCAGGAGCCGTTCGTGAACCAGACACTCGCGTACCAGGCGCTGGCAATGCTCGCGCGACTATTCCGATACGGGCGACTCTCGTACCACGGCGGGTTCGTGAATCTGCGAACGGGTCGCACAACCTCGCTCCCCGTCGATCCCGTCGTGTGGGAACGCATGAAGGGGACGCGACTTGATTGCCCAGGCGCGAAATCCCGTCGCAGGAATGCATCTCCTTTATTATCTTAGACATCCTTGGTGTTGCGTTGGGGGAGAGGTGCAACGTGGCCCTTGATCTCCTAAATTGTTCGACTGCATGGAGGGGCATACATGTCAATCTTTGACTTGACATATTACCAATACGTGTATATGTTTAGGTTGTCGCTTAATACAGTATTGACTATCCATAGATATACTTAGCGAACCGTCAAGTGCTATGAACTGTCAACCTAAGAGCTAGCCATGCGCAATGAATTTCGCAATCTACGTCTAAAGCAACTGGATCGCACACTCGAGCCGTTTCGTGCGGTCGCGAAGACTCCACGCCCGCAAAAGGGCTGGCTTCGGGCAATCCGAGAAGCAACAGGCATCTCTGCAAGCGAAGTTGCACGCGTACTGAAGACAAGCCGTCAGCTCCCGGTCCAACTGGAGAAGGCCGAAGCCGAGGACCGCATTACCTTAAAAAGTCTGAGAGCAGCCGCGAATGCGCTTGGGTGTGAGTTGGTGTATGCGCTGGTGCCAAGGGCGAATTCGCTCAATGATCTGGTCGAAGAACGGGCGCGCTCCCAGGCCAAGAAACAGGTACTAGGCGTCGAACACTCGATGGCACTCGAAGATCAAGCCGTGGGCCGCGTTGATGAAGCGGTGGAAGCGGAAACCAAGCGACTACTCAGAAAGCGTGGCGTACGGTGAATCTCTTCACCCAGGGAGAAGGGAATACACCCCTCTCGGCCGATGAACGGGCTGATCTCATTCCCAATCTGGCGACCAAGGAAGAGCTGAATGAGTGGGAACGACAGAACATTCTCGAAGCGTATGCGTGGGCGCTCACACCTAATAATCTTCGCCGACGTGACCCTCTTGTTGAGCCATACGTGAGAGATCTCCACCTGCGTATGTTCGATCAGACCTGGAGGTGGGCCGGAGCCTATCGAACCACTGAAAAGAACATTGGTGTCCCCCACCATGAAATCCAGGAGAGACTTGCCGCCCTGCTTGGCGATGCGCGCTATTGGCTGGAACACGAAACCTATCCTCCCGATGAACTCGCCGTCCGCTTTCATCACCGCTTGGTTTTCATCCACCCTTTTGCGAATGGCAATGGTCGCCATGCGCGCCTAATGGCGGATGTGTTGGCCCAGAGACAAGACAGGCCGGTTTTTACTTGGGGTGGCGCAGACCTGGTGCGTGCTGGCGATTTTCGCCGGCGTTATATCGACGCGCTGCAGGCGGCCGATGCTCAGGATATCGGCCCCCTTCTGGCGTTCGCACGCTCGTGAAACCCTCACAGAAGAATACCGACTTATTCTCATACCGAATTCGTTATCAATGCCGATCTGCAAATGAGGCACAAACGTTGTCGCTCGTATATCTCCTGACGGGGCAGCGGGCGGACGACGATGCTTCGACTCATGGCCGCACAACAGGAACGGAGAGGAGGCTTTACTATGAGCCAAAGCTTTCGGCCAGTGAAGGAAATTTGGAATGCGCACTCCTCGTGCTTCGTGGAGCCCGAAGAGTTGATCATGTTGCTTCACGACATTGCCGCGAGGGTGGGCACGGCCAGCGACGAACACGAATACGGAGAGAACAAGGCAGTCTGGCTCGAAGACGGCAACAAGGTTCTGAACTACATGGAGGCAGACGAGCGCTTCAATGCCGCCAGTTTCAAAGACAGCATGGAAGAGCAAGGGGTAGTCATCAACCAGAATGACCTGGCCACTCTGATCGACAATATGCGGAGCCTGGTAAATCAATGGCGAAGTTCCCTAGGAGAACACGGAGAATTGGTGTTCTACATCGATGCTTGCTAAGTCCAGCACGCGTGATATTCCATCGACAGAGCAATGCTTGTACCAAGTCCTGTGATCGCCAACCAGCAACGCGCCCAGTCAAAGTGCCGACCTGCATGTCGAAGTGCCCAAACACGCATAAAATGCTGATGTGAAAGAAGTGCTTAGGGAAGCCCGACGGAGCCACCGTGCCTACAGATGACACGATCCGAAAACGCGATCAAAAGAGGATTCGCGAGTGGTTTTTGACGCTCGGATCCCCCGTCCAGTCGAGAGAAATCCGCGTGGTCTTGCAATACCTGCAGGCATTAGACGTTTGCGATCTCCTGACCCAAAGTGCAGAGAGACAAGCTGAGCTTGCAAGTGCGGCGCTTTTTCGTTTTGGCCTCGACACCTTGGCGACCGGGTTTTGGATCGCATGCGTTGCCACCGACGAATGGCTACGCGGACAAGGAGAGGTTCACATACCGTCAAGCCTTGAGCGCACAATCGCGACTCTTCCCCCTCAGGCACGGAACATGCTCGACGAAGTGGTGAACAGCGGCTTTGTGAACGATTCCAAGCGAACTTTGCTGAAGGACGTGCTTAACCCGGCGATACACGGGGATGCGCTTGTCAATGTTGTGAGGATCGGGAGCGCATTGGCTCAAGGAAAGAATTGGGCCCAGTACCTGACTACGCTCATGAATGAGCTCACGCACAATTTCGCAGTTCTGATTCGTGAACTTGCTGGAATCGATCTTGCATCAATGGCTGGTAAATACACGGCGGCAGCCCGGCAGGATTAGCGTTTCACCATTTTCTTCGCCGCTTGTTGCGCCGCCGCTGACTTACGACTGCGCTTGAAAGCCGGTCGTCACTGCGTTCAGCGCGATGCTCTTGGCTTGCGAAGCTTCGGGGTATCCGAATCACTCCCGTCCTGGATGACAATCGCTGAAGGCTGGGCTTCGACACTTTTCGACCTCGAGCGTTTGATTTCCCGCCAGAAGGTCGCCCGGGCCACTGCTCGGGTCAGGTGGAGCACCTTGGCGATTTCCTTCCAAGCAAATCCTCTGTGATGCGCGCCAAACATGGGTTCGACTCTCTTGAGAAAGCTTGCGACCAGGTTTCTCCAAACTCCGGTTGGTGAACTACGAGCGACGAAATTTCATCGCACAGCGTCAAATGTGCGGGACGACCAAACAGTTCAGACGAAGGTGGGCTACTCAGACGAGAGCAATAGTCACCACACAGGGATACAGCTTTCTCTCGTTGGGGGCGCGGTTCGGGGATGGCTGGCATAACAACCGCCCGGGGGCTAGCAGTCCTCAGTCCGCGGGCCTGCAGCGCCCAGGACTGGTACTTGCTCTTACAGGGTTAAACCCGGCAGCGAGCACCTTAGTTGCGGAAAATGTCACTTTTTGTGCAAAGAAACCTCTTTTCTACGCAGCCCGAGTCTCCTTGTCCATAGCTGGATTCGGCCCACATCGCCCAGGAATTGGGCCGACAGCTGCGTCAAGTGATTGGTACTCAGCACGTTTCGTCCTCGGCCAAGGCTCGGCCACGCAGGCCGATTTTCTGCACCGGAAGTGGCCACCTGCACGAATTGCTGCAGCAAAAAAGTTTTTGGAAAGCGGCTTCCCTATAGATGTAGGCTGCCCGCTACCACTTGGCTCATGTGGACTAAGCTCCACCCGCCACCTTCGTCGCGCAGCATGTTCCGAAGCAAATCGGCGCATGCGCCTTTGCAGCAGGAGAGGAGGTATTCCGGAGGCGTAGAGACAAGTGTGTGTAGACGGACCTGGGACATTAACTGCCATCAGGACCCAGCCCCCGGAAGGCAGCAGTATGGGCGAACCCGACGGTGTCCATAAGCGCCGTATGTTCCGCTGGCCTAAAGAAGCAAGAGAACTGGCCAGAGAATACAAGGAGCAAACCAGCAGAAGCCAGGAGCACACTGAGACTGGCCGGCGAATGCTGGTCACAAAGCTTGCTGTGATTTCTGGAAACCCACGAGACGCGTGTTTACGCTTCTTGCGCGAGCGTGGCGTAAATCAAAAACGAGCGTATCGCGAATGGACAAAGCCTGAGCAGCAACGCCTTCTGGATCTGATCACCGCGATGCCGGTAGAAGAGGCCGCGAAAATCCTTCGGCGGCCCGCGGGTTCCGTACGCTCGATGTTGCACCGGCTCGGCATCGGCGGCAAAACAGGACGGGAATGGTTCACCAAGTTTTCACTCTCTCGGGCATTGCACACCCGCCCCGACGAAATACAAAAATGGATCGACCTGGGTTGGCTCAAGTCTCGATCTCTCACCACTGCCGGAACGAAAGCCAACATCATCCATGCCGACGACTTCTGCCAGTTCGTCAAGGAACACGGGCGAGCCGTCGCGAGCCGCCGGCTTACTTATGAGGCACTTTGGTTCGTCCAGAACTATGTGTTCCCTCCAAGCCACGCAGAACTGCTGTCGGTGAGAGGAACCTACAAAAGGCACGATGCAGGCGATGAGACAGACGCGAACACGGAGTCTCAATCGGCCTGCGGTTCCGAAGAAGGCGGGGAGCAGGAAGGTTAGGGTTCGTGATGTCAGCAGCAAAGGAAATCGTTATCGTCGAGCACAGCAAAGAGCTTTCCCTGAAGGCAAGCAAGGAAGCGGGGAGCAACGGGTCAGGCGACCTCACCGGCACGCATACCGCGGGCCCGGATGGCCCTCCAGCAGTGAGGCGACGTCTGCCGGACGAGCGCCACAGCCTGACCCATCACTTCTCTGTGGGCGGGCAGGAAGGCTACGTCACAGTTGGTTTATACGAGGATGGTCTGCCAGGCGAACTGTTCATCAGGATGGCGAAGGAAGGCTCGACGGTTTCCGGTCTCATGGATTGTTTCGCAACAGCCGTGTCCCTGGCGCTGCAGTACGGCGTCCCGTTGGGGGTCCTGTGCGACAAGTTCAACCACACACGGTTTGAGCCGAGCGGGTGGTCCGGCAATCCAAAGATTGGCTACGCCAAGTCGCTCATGGATTATCTATTCCGCTGGCTTGAGCTGCGCTTCCTGAAAGGCGAGCAGGGACTTTTGTTTGAATTGCCCAAGTTGGCCCAACCGCAGCGTGAGGTAACTAGCGTAGTCGAGGGCTTGGGGCAGGTCGTGGAGCTTGGGGATGCACCGGTATGCCAATTCTGTGGCTCACTGATGGTGAGGAACGGCTCCTGCTATCGGTGTATGACCTGTGGCAGCACGAGCGGGTGCTCCTAAACTCGAGGCTGAAACTAACCGAATAGAGGAACGAGAATGCACTCAGCCAGAAATCAGATCGGCAAAGGCAAAGTGATCGCGAACCACGGTCACGCCCACTGAAACCGAGAGGGCAGCGTTCAGCATGGGTCCTGCGTATACAAAGGAATGGAACTCCCCGCGTTCACCGCAGGGATCCGCTCCATCGGGTAGCGCCGAAAGAAACGTCTGATCGAACTCGCGGCCTGCAAAGGATTGCTCGAGTTTCCTTGTGTCGATACAAGTCAGCTTCGCTCGTACTCCGGACGCGATCATCTCCTGTGCCAGATTCCGCGTCGGCATCCCCCACACGGGGAATATCGGCTCTAGTCCCGTGCCTTTCATTTGCCTTTCCCGGTAGGCACGTACATCCTCAAGGAAGAGGTCGCCAAATGCAATTCCTTCGATTCCTTCCGAGACTGCCGTGGCACAGGTTTGGGCCATCAGCGACTGATACTGCTCATTGGGACATGGCCAAGGCAACGGAACGGCCCACAGCGGAAGTCCGGCAGCCGCAGCTTGCTGCTCGACCAGCTCGCGTCGAACCGCATGCATGGCGACGCGGCCTGCGGCTTCGTTGAAAGTAGTCAGCAGTCCTGCGACTTCATACTCTGCGCGCTGGCGGAGAACATGAAGACTCCACGCACTGTCTTTGCCGCTGCTCCAGGAGAGAAGAATGCGCTTCATGGCCGATTGCCCACTCGAAGCCACACGGGTGGTTGGCGAACGGGCGAAGCGGACTTTCTCGCGAGGTTAGTCTGGCGGAAGAGATCAGACATCGCCAGAATTCCTTCTGCGATCCTCGGACCAGGACGCGAAAAATGACTGCTCGCATCCATCGCAAATATGTTGCGCTTCCGCACTGCCCGCAGCGAATACCACCCTGCTGGAAAGGGCACTTCCTTGAGCTCTCTCTCAACTTCGTGGGCATGATAGCCACAGGGCATGGCGAGGATCAGATCGGGATCACTGTCCACCACGGTTTGCCAGCTGACTTGATACCCGGGCTCACCGGCACGGCCCAGAACGTCAATTCCACCCGCGAGGGCCACCATCTCCGGCACCCAGTGGCCACCAACAAACGGTGGGTCGAGCCACTCCAGACACAAGACGCGCGGAGGATCTCCCGCGCGTTGTGCCACCAAACCGGAAACCTGAGCAGTAAGACGCGAGACGAGTTCGGTTGCCTCCGCGGCTCGATCGGAGGCCTCGCCGACAGCGAGAATGTCGCTCCAAACGTCTGCAACCGTGCGTGGGGTGAGGGCAAGCACCCTGGGTTCCCGCGGTAACCGTCCTAGCACAGCGCACAAGTCGTTCGGGGAGGCCGCGCAGACGTGGCACAGGTCTTGCGTGACGATAAGATCCGGCTGAATGCGCTCCAGTTTCTCCGCATCCAGCCGGTAAAGGCTTTGGCCCGTCTGCAAGGAAACCTTGACCCGCCGATCGATCTCTCCCTCGGGCAAGTTGGGTGGCAATTTGCTGTAAACGACTACCGGTTTCGTGCGGGCTTCGGCTGGGTAATCACACTCGAAAGTGACCCCCATGACCGAGTCCGCTAAGCCGAGAGCGAACAGTATTTCGGTTCCTGACGGCAGGAATGAACAGATTCGCATGTTGTCGCCCCTCCTCTGCACAAAACACCAGCGCCGGACCAGCATCGGCTCCGAACTAGCTGGTTCGAGCTTGCACGTTGTGCACATGCCGCGCTCGGTAAAGCTCATAAAGTCCGAACAAAACTCCGGCAAATAGGAAGGTGCTGCCCAGGGAATACCCGTAGAACGGAATCGCCGCGACATAGCATTGAACCAATCCTGCCCAGGTTGGCGGATACGTGTGCCAACCCAGCCACACTCCGAAATTGCTGATGAGGTAGAACGCCGTGGGTCCGGCGACACAGGCGAACGAAAATCGACGAAGCGTGACTCTTGGGCGGAGCGACCAGCCAACGAGGGTGATCGAGGCGAAAGCTGCCAGTTGGACCACTTCCGCCCAGCCGATACTCATGTGGTAGATGAGGTTGGTCAGGACGAAATCACTTGCGCTCAGCAAAACCAGAGGAAACCAGATGGAATCGCGTTTCCGCAGATGCGCGCCTCCGAACAGAAGTGCTCCGTAGACTGGGGAGAAGTTTGGAATATGTGGGATGAACCGGGCCAGAACAGCTAGCAAGACGATCAGGTAAACCATGGGCAATTACTCCTTTCTGTCGAAGCGAGATTCAAAACCGGATGCGTGCTCCGGTGCGATAGGCGATCCGCAGCGCGGGATAGCCCAAGGCTTCCATGTAGGTGCGATCGAGAAGATTCTCGATCGTACCGATGTACGAAACGTGACCGTTGATTCGATAGGCCCAGGCCAGATTCCAGTTGGTGTAAGAGGCGTCGCTGGTCAGAGGCGGCTCGAGATCGGCAAAGTCACTGTCCGGGCGCCGGCCGACGTAGACCGTGCTCGATGTTACATTCAGGCGCCACCAATTCCAGGTCACGCCCAGTGAGCCGGAATGGCGCGGTCTGCGAAGAAGGCCTTTGCCGACTCCATAGATTGGGTCCGTGGGTGTTGAGCTCTCTGTAATCCAGCCGTTCAGATACGTGTACTCGCTGGTGATTTTCAGTCCTTTGAAGGGAGCGGTCTCAAGAATGAGCTCCGCTCCATTGGCCTTCGTGGCATTCAAGTTAAAGTACGTCCCAACGTACGGGCTGAAACTGACCGTCTCGAATTCGATCAGGTCGCGGAAGCGGTTGTCGAACCAATTCAGTTCGACCTTGGCGCGATCATTCCAAATGCGTTGCTCGACGCCGAAATCAAAACCGCGAGAGCGCTCAGGACGCAGATTGGGATTCCCTAGGAATGATGGTTCCGGGCTAAAAGACTCAAGAAAAGAAGGCTCTTTAATTCCTAATCCGAAGTTGAACTTTAACTTGGTCGTTCCCAGACCGCCACCGCTTTGCCGGAGCAAGTATGCAGCCGAGCTTCGGGGAATCACGGTTTGGCCGAAGCTGCTGTTGTCCTCGACGCGAACACCGTTAGACAGGAACAGCTTTCCTAGAATCGTCTGATATTGAAATGTCCCGCCGAAGTCATCGCGCAGCGCATGAGTGGGAAGCGTGCCGGACAGCGGATCCCCGATGAACCCGGTTTCCCGCTCCCAATCGAACGCAAAAGTGAAGATATGGCGCCCTTGGCGCTTGTCCCCTGCGCCCAACGAAAAGTTGCTTTGATAGTCGAGATACTGGCGACGGGTGTCGTTTTGGAAGTCGGATGGATAATCAAAGAACTCCACCGGTGACGTGTGTCCGTCGTAGCTCGGGTAGTAAGGTGGATCCAGACCATAGTCCTCCGAAACCTGACGTGAACGTTCGTACGTATAGGTCAAGCGCTGATCCCAGAACCGGTTCGTCTGGTCGCTCAAGCTCAGGCCGGTATAGCCGTCTGTCTTGTGGTAAAAAGCGTCTGTAATCGGAGGCTCAAATGCCGTCTGTCCAGGGGTTCCGGCGCGCGATTCATCGGCGCGGGTGATCCATCGCAGATGCGCGCGTTCGCCCAGCGCGTAGCCCAAATTGAAGCCGCCAGTCGACTCCCAGAAAGCGTCGTTTAGGCCTTGGTTGTCAGTTTGGAATCGCGAAAAGTACGTATCGTAGTCGAAGGCTCGAACCCGGCCATCCAGATTGGCATTGCCGTGCAACGTGTCGTACTTGCCGCCATCGAGATCAAATTCCAGTTGCGGTCGGGGGGTCTCAGCCGTGCTGCAGCGGCTGAAGATCTGCACTACTCCAGCCATTGCATCGGAACCGAAGAGAGCCGATTGTGGCCCGCGCACGATTTCAATGTGGTCGAGATCATCCGCTGCCAGGCTGCTGAAGTCGAAATATCCGCCGGGTTCGTTGATGGGAATGCCATCGAGCAATACCTTCGTATAATCGCTTTCGCCGCCGCGCACGAACAAGGATGTGATCGCGCCGGGGGTTCCGCTCCGCGTCACGGCAGCGCCAGCAACGGTCTGCAGAAGATCGCTTACCATAAGCGACTGGCGAGCGGCGATCTCTTCTGCGCTGATTGATGTGGTGGTGCTGCCGATCTGAATACTTGGCGTCTCCATCCGCGTTGCCGAAACGACCAGGCTTTCCTGTACGGGGGCCAGAGCAAGCTCAATGGCCAACTCCTCAGAAGAAACTGGCACTCGTTTGCTGCGGAAGCCAGCCAGTTGCACCTCGATGATGCAGTCAGGCGAACAGCGCTCGGGGAACGTGAAGTGACCTTGCTGGTCAGTAAATGTTTGGGCAATCTCGACTCGACCTGAGCTGAGCATGCGAACACCGGCCCTGGCAACGGGAGCGTGAGTGGGATCAAGGACCCGCCCGCTGACACTATCCGGTGCCTGAGCAACGAGAGAGATGCGAATGCAGATGCAAAACACAACAACGTTGACGAAGGTCCTGCGCATGGCTCCTCCTGTCCCGCGACGGGAAGTAGTGAAATGGCGGACGAGGAGCCTTGAGCAAAACAGGAGTTAGTGAAGATGAGAGCTCAGGACTGAGATCAAACAGGACAAGACGGTCTGGAAGTCGGGTTCTCATTGCTCACCTTCCCGCGAAGGTTCACCCATCCGACTTCTGGCAGGTCTCCTGACTCTCGCTTCATCGGACTGGCCGCCTTCCCAACCTTGTAGGTCAGTGGCATTGTGGCCAGCCCTCCGCGATCACAGTGGCGGGGCCGTGCCGGACTTTCACCGGCTTCCCTATTGAGCTTTCAAAAAAGCACCAGAAGCAAACTGGTTCTCATGATTACGCTCATGACCAGAAAAAGTCAAGAGAAGCGCTCCGCGAAGTGGGCCGCATTTCGACGAGCGCACTCATCTGTCGCCGAGAGCACAAATGATCGCGGTCTTGGTTCACAGCTGAACACTCATGCCGTGAGTTGCCAAGACGACCATTTGCTTGTCCTAGAGGGAGAACAAGATCAAGGAGACTGAAGGGTCAAAGTGGTGCCTGGCAAAACCAATACGCCACGTGATCGCGGCGTGCCGGAAGTTTCCCTCGGCGCCTGAGGTTGGAAATAGTTCCCTTTGCTTCTGGACTTTCTCGATGTTCAGGCGTCCTGCTTAGCCGTGGCAGCGTAGAACCATCGCTGCTCTACTTCCTTGCTCCCACAATGTGGGCAAGCGACTGAGCCTTCTTCATACTCCCCAGGAGTCAGCGTTTTCGAGAAAGGCCTGCTGCAGGCGTGGCAGAAAAACTCGTAGTCGGACATGAGCCATCCTCCTGCGCAACCATTCTAGACTCCACGTGTGACACAGTTCAACGAAAAGCCGGAAGCGTCACCATGCGCTTCCCGCCAGCGAGATCATTCACGGCGACTGTGTCTGGTGTTGTTTTGAAATGATTCGGCCGGAATGCCCCGCTGTATTTCAAGGCTTATCAGATGTCGCACCTCATTTCACGCGGCGGCTCAGCGCACCCGACGCAACTTTGCTTACGAAGGCCGGGCCCTTCCTGGCCTCTGCTTGGACTCCTAGATGCGGTCGTTCGTGTATCATGAACACGCACTTCTACCTTTTGTCCCGCGAGAATGCCTTCCCCCATTCTGGTCGAGCGGGACTTGAGGTTCGGAGGGGGTATGGGTACGCATTCATCCGCGTACCCATTTACATGTCGTGGAAGTGGCGGATGTGCAACCTCGTCGGTCGCAAACGTTGACTATCACCTGGTCAATTCTCTCTTGCCTGCGAGCATGCAGCGGCATTCGCTTGGCCGACGATGGTCAATCGTGCTAGACCTGCAGTCCAGGCTCGCACCTGGGGTTGTCAAATTCAATAGGAATTTCTGCGAAACTCCGGAATGCGGGATCTTAAATAGGTTTCCTCGGAAGGGCCTCACTTCGCAAACAGTAGTGCCATCACGATGCCAAGCTGGCAGGCAACGGCGGCAAGAAAACCGTAGGCTCTTCCCCTCGCATGAGTAACCAGTCTTTGAACCGGCCCTGCCCGTCCCGCCCAGACGTGCGCTTTTCTTAACAAGATCAGGCCAATAAATAAATAGAAGACAGCCACCACAAATCCCATCGAAGCCGCCGCCGACCCTGCGTGTGCCCGCAGATTGGGGGGATAGTCAGGAGCGATGGCGAGCGTTAGTACGATCAAGCCGAAGACCATGATGCCCCGTGCCAAACTCCTCAGGAATGACTTCCAGAACGACTGCTCCAACGAAGGCCCGAGACCTCGGACGTAAAGAACATGGCCGTTCGGGCAGTAGCGCCATCCAGACCACCACCGCGTCGTGGGTTGGTCAACTAGGCTGTTGCATTTGGGGCAGACGTACATATGAACTCTCTCATGGTGCCCACTATCAAACATCACAGCGTAGATACAGTTCTGCGGTCGTTGGCTGGTTGTTCCGACTTGGCGGGATCGAGAATTTGAAATTGCATCACTCGCATGCCGTCACAAAGCGAGGGTAGCCCAAGTCAGTCCGGGTTGAACTTGATTTCGATCAATTCCGTAGTTTCCTGCGTGGTTGGTGCCCACTTCCACTTGCTTATGGCATCTGACGCTGCTTGCACCAGTAGAGGATGGCCGCCCAGAGCCTTGGGATTTTTCGGTGAGCCGTTTGGGGCAACGATGACTTCCAGTTTCACGCTGCCGCCAATGTGCATTTTGTGCGCCAACTCGGGATAGACAGGCACCACCTTGCTTAATACTTTGCGCTTGGCCTCGATCTGCTCTTGCTGAGCGAAGGACGGCTGACATGCGAAGCAACACTCCCGACGCAGCATGCCAAGAGAACAGCGCTGATGTGACGCCGCACGGGGTCCCCCTCTTACCTCAAGCTGATCACACTCTCTTTGAGCGCTCAAGGTAACGGTCGTAACGCCAGGGTGTTTTTTGTTGAACAAAATCCCCTATGAAGTCGTTGCGACCACCACGAAACGGGGAAACGCTATCTGCCCGCCCCAGCCTCGTTCATCGGATGCAGACCTCCAGCGTGGCAGTGCATGCTGGACATTTACGTAAGCAGCGGCTTTCCTCGGCTTTCCTCCCTGTGTCGCGCTGAAGTGTTTCTGCTTGCCCGTCCCTGTGATCGGGAGCGAACCGGCAGGTTCCTGCCGCCTACGCAAGTGCCACTGGCCGACGATCCGTTACAGACAGCTCGCTGGGGATCGCAGGGCGCGCCAGCGTGGCCACGGTACAAGGCAGGATTTCCAAGAAGCGGTCGACCTCCTGCTGGGTGTTGAAGCGGCCCATGCTGAGGCGCAGCAAACCGCGAGCGCGCTCGGCGTCGTATCCCATGGAGAGGAGCACACCGGATGGCTCACCAGAGCGGTCGGCGCTACAGGCGCTGCCTGCCGAGACGGCCACGCCGGCGGCATCCAGGGCGGCCAGAAGTGTGCCTATTTCCCGCTCCTGGCCACGGAATCCAAAACTCAAGTGTCCCGGCAGGCGATGAACCGGATGCCCGAATAGATAAGAATGCGGCAAGGTTCGACTGAGTTCTGCGGCGATGCGCTGGCGAAACCGCGCCAGGCGCGCTGCCTCATCGGCTAACTCTTCCCGCGCGATGACCGCTGCCGCGCCGAAGCCCACAATGCCAGCAACGTTCTCCGTCGCCGAACGGAGACCGAACTCCTGTCCGCCTCCGAAGATGATAGGAGACAGACCCACGCCTTTACGAACGTAGAGAGCGCCGATGCCTTTTGGGCCATGCAGCTTGTGTGCTGACAAAGAGAGCAGATCGACGTGCAGGCGATTCACGTCGAGTGGAATCTTCCCTGCGGCCTGCACTGCGTCCGTATGAAACAGCACACCGTGGAGCTTGGTGAGGTGGGCAAGCTCCTCGATAGGCTGGAGTGTCCCTACCACGTTATTCGCAGCCATGATGGAGACGAGGGTCACATTGGATTGCAACGCGTGCAGCAGACTCTCCGGGCCAACAAGACCATCGCTATCGACGGGAAGGTGAGTGATTCTCGTCCCGGACTCGGCGAGGAAGCGACAGGTCTCCAGGATCGCGGCGTGCTCGATGCAACTGGTCACCACATGGCCTGGCTTGCCGCTTGCGCGCACCGCGCCGATGAGCGCCAGGTTGTCGGCCTCGGTGCCGCTGGCGGTGAAGATGATTTCGTCCGGCTCGGCGCCAATCAGTGCCGCCACTTGTGCGCGCGCAATCTTAACGGCCTCGCGCGCAACGCGGCCCTCATGATGCAGGCTCGATGGATTTCCGAACGCGCCACCAAGAAACGGCCCCATGGCCGCGAGCACCCGAGGATCGAGCGGGGTGGTGGCGGAATGGTCAAAGTAAATTCGAGAATTCATTGTGCTTCTCCAGCCTGGCTGCGCTGGGCCCTGCGCGCCCTAAAAACACGAATGCCTCATCCGGGATTGAGGGGACGAGGCAAGTGCTCACCGAAATCTCATGTCCCCCGCAAACCGGGCGGGAATTGGCACCAGATGATCAGGCTGTCTCCTGATCCGGTTGTCGTGGCTTCTACGGGCCCGTTACCCTCAGCCACTCTGCATGAGACTACGGCTTCGTTCAGGCACGAATGCCTGGATACATTCACGATAGGGACGGGAGAGGGCGGTGTCAAGAAATAATGTGGCAACAGCAAGATCGGCGCCTGGCCTCTTGGGGCAGTCGATGGCAGTCACAAAAGCACGGCAACCTCAAATCTTAGCTGACAAGACAACGGCGTACAGCACCGCGAGGTAATGGCAGAAGCTTCCAATCATCACGAACACATGCCAAATGGCGTGGTTGTACGGCACTTTTCGGGAGGCGTAGAACACCACACCAACTGTGTACATGACGCCTCCAGCGATCAGCCATCGAAGCCCAAGAGCCGAAACATGTGCCAGGAGAGGTTTTGTGGCTACTACCACAAGCCAGCCCATCGCAAGATAGAGCAATGTGGAGAGGACTTTGAAATGGTCCACAAACCAGAACTTGAAGACGATCCCCGCCATGGCGCATCCCCAGACGATTCCAAGCAGAGACCATCCCCATCCACTCCGCAAATTGACGAGCAGAAACGGAGTGTAGGTTCCGGCAATTAGCAGATAGATCGCCGAGTGGTCCAAGATTCTCAGCGCACGCTTTAGGCGTGGCGAGGGGATACCGTGGTACAGCGTTGAGGCCAGATAAAGGGAAATGAGGGTGCTGCCGTAGATTGAGCAGCCTACGACGTGCCATGCCGTCCCATGCCTGATCGCCATGGCAAGCAAAACCACGAAGCCCGCAACACTCAGGGCTAGGCCCACTCCGTGGGTGGTGCTGTTCACGATTTCTTCGAGAGAGAGCCGGCGGGATGATTGCTCCACGTTCACCTCCTGTGCCATTGTTTCTCTCGGTTGCCGACTTAGCAAGAACAATGCAGAGATGAAGGACAGCGGTTGCGGCATGCCACACCAAGGCCACACTCGGACGCCATATAATTTTGGGTATGGCTGATCGCATTGCGTGCTCGTGCGTCACGTGTCCGAAATGCGGGACTTGGGTCGTTGTCAAACTGCAATCTGAGCCTGGGGTGAGCAAAGAAAAGTTCAGAGCGAAGTGTCCCGTGCCGGAGTGTGGAAAGGAATTTGAGTTCGAGACCGGTGAAACACGGGTCTTTGAGGTGCCTCTGCCGCTTTTCGAACGTCGCCACTTCTACCGATCGGAATTGTCCTGACTGCGGCAAAATCGCACTGAGTCCTGTGACATCTGTGGGGGGCTCTCCTTAGTGCTATTACCAGTGCCATTACCGATGGCATTGGACTGATGCGTTGCGACACGTGTAATTTTGTTCTAGTGCGACAAATTTTCCTGGTGGCTGCAATTCCGATAGGGCTTGTGGGCCTCGTTCTGCTCATCAAGGCGCGATTCGATAGGTTGGAGACGCGTATGGCCCGCCGTCGCGCTGAGAAGAGTGGATGGCAAGAATGAGCGTTTTCCCGACCGGAATTGCCAAGCACGCTTCTTTGGCTTCAAGTGGTTATAATGCCCTGGTTTCGGAATCCTTGAACCGGCCAAGGAGAGATACCCCGCAGCGAAGCTGCGGATCATCTCCGACAACGGGCCGCAGTGCATCGCACGTGATTTCAAGGAGTTCATTCGCCTCTGGGGCATGACGCGCGTCCGAACTTCGCCCTACTATCCCCAATCGAACGGGAAAATCGAGCGCTGGCACAGCGACTTAAGTAAGCGGCTGACTATTCTTTGAACTTCAACGAGTGAAGTTCGAGCGCTCTTTGCAAGTCCCGATCATCGGGTCGAATGACCTCAGGTTCCTGTGTTTTGATTTGAAAGGGCTCGAACAGAGCCCAGTTCTCGATGTCGTGCCCATACTTCGAGCGGTAGTAGATTCCCGCAAAGCCGTCATTAAAAACAATCCGGGACACGGACTGCGTCAGAATTCGTGAAGCCGTTTGTTGCAGGGCCGACGCGTCGAACTCATCGAGTCCAAACTTCTCCAAACGAGCTGCCAACAACTTACGCAAGCGGCTGATCCATTCACTGCTGCAGACATCGGTGTACTCGCTGTCGGTCGTGGCGAGTCCCATGATCCGCTTCTCGACCCATTCCACTGGCACTTCCCCAAGCGGACAATAGTCATCCTTTCCCTCGATCTGAGCCAACTCTGCCAGCAGTGTGGGATCGATGCGGAATCGAGCCAGGGTCTCGACGAAGCACCCAAGTCTCTGCGACGACGCGTAGAGAACACGGTAGGTTGCATCTGGGTCGTCAAAGCGGTTGCCGAAGGTTCCGTCAGGCCCCGCTGAGGCCCAGTCGGGGGGAGCCCAGGGATCGGGCTTCCTTCCTAACCTGTAAATCATGCCGGGGGCTTTCACGAATTGCTATCCTCCGGCCAAGAAGGCGCGCGCGGCGCCAAGTATCTCCGGACCTACGGTTTCCACATCCCCTTCTCGCAAAAGCCGAGCTGGCACGCGATCACCTAGCTCTGGATTCAGACCCGTAAACCACGCCTGAACCACCCGTGGCCCCTCATGATCGCTAATCACTTTCGCCAGCCGATAAGCGAGCCGCAATCTTTCATCGACTCCCTTATACGGCTCTGAGCCGGCCATCCAGCGCTCGATTGCTCTCGTGTCTTTGACTGAAGCGATGTAGGCCGTCAATTTCTTCCCCAGAATTGCCGTCAACTCCGTGACGAGTTTGGGAAACTCTAGAGTGGTTGCTTCCCGGTACGCCAACAAATCCGGTCGCGGCGGGGTCAATACTGCCATGTCTTGAGATCTCCCTAACCTCAATGCGAGTGTATCAGAATGACGCTAAAATAACAACATAATTACTGATAAATACCAATTCGGCAGCTTCTGTGTAAGGCATTGAAAACAATACACAAATCGTTGCCATCCCCTCTATATCGCCTCGGACGGCCGGCAGCCTTGAACGAAAGCTCGATCTCGCGCCCAAGCCGTTGGAGGTATCGAGCAAAGTCCCAAATTTTCCATCACGATCTGTGTACTTGCAGTCCCGCTCTCGACACCGGAACTCGCCGGACTCGAACAAGCGATTGCGAGGCACGCCTCTCTGATAGCCTCTTAGCGGTGCAATTGGGACAGCCAAGCCGAACCGCACTTGCAGCCGCCGCTCACCGTGCCGCTCATCAAATCCTAGAGCACGGGCGCATCTTCGCTGACCCGCTTGCTCTGCGCATCCTGGGGGAAAATGCGGAAACGGTCGTTCGCGAGGCTGGGGAGAACCCAGCCAGCCGAAGGATGCGAATTTTCGTCGCTGTGAGGACGCGCTTCGCTGAGGATGCTTTGGCCGCTGCCGTCGAACGGGGTGTGTCTCAGGTTGTAGTGCTCGGCGCTGGACTGGATACGCTCGCGTACCGCAGCCGATTGCAAGACCGCGTGCGCATTTTCGAAGTTGACCATCCAGCTACCCAAGCCTGGAAACGCCAACACCTCGAAGATGCGGCTATCCCCATACCGAGCTCGCTAACCTTCGCTCCCATCGATTTCGAACACCAGACTTTGGCCGAGGGCTTGGCGGCGGCTGGGTTTGATCCGGCGCAGCAGACTTTCTTCATCTGGCTTGGCGTCGTGCCTTACCTGACAGAGGAAGCCATATGGGCGACCCTCGGCTTCATCGCGAGCCTTCCAAATGGCGCACATGTAGTATTCGACTACAGCAATCCTCCGGTCTCATTACCGCCAGAAGTGCGACTTAGCCACGAAAGGCGGGCGTCGCTCGTCGCTGAGTTGGGCGAAGCCTGGCTGAACTACTTTGAAACGGACGACCTCTGCGGCAAACTGAGGACGCTCGGATTTTCTGAGGTCGAAGACTTGGGGCCTCGAGAGATTGCTGCCCGCTACTTTCCAAACCGGGCGAGTACTCTTCCCGACAAGGGCGGCCATGTCCTACGCGCGACGACGGTCTGAAGGCAAGCCAATGCGATGATTCGACTGGGCCGATGTTAACCGTTCTTTCCCGTTCACTTGTTCCGCTTGCTTTTCTTCCATTTTGCCCAGCGTGCACGCTGGGCCGCGGCGATTTTCTTGCGAGCGGCCGCTGACATAGGTCTCCGCACCTTGGGCATGCGAGATCCCTTAGACTTTCTCTCCAGCCCCCCGAGACTTCCCAGGGCCGCCGACGCCGCATTCAGCCGTTCCAGTTCTCTGTGCACGCGCTGTTTTTCCTTCTGAAGTTTCCGGATTACTCCAGTCAGTTTCGTCATGGTCCCCCTCGGACAGGCATTGTAGCAGCCCATCTGAGGACTCTCCGTCCCGTTTGCCACACACCAACGACTGATTTCACCGAGTCCCCACAGGAGGAAATGCCATGAGGCTTCGTCGCAATGAATACTGCCCAATCCACAAATCGATTTCCTGCTGCGGTCGGGAACAAACGCCCTATGCGCACAGATTGCAGTCTGGGGTTCGACGTGTTGATGATCCGCATCATCCGAGGGGATATCGGGAACTCCGGTCCCCAGCTGAAATGCGGAAACTGCTGAATCGCAAGATTGTCGAGCAGGACAGGAAATGCGCTATCTGCCATGAAGAGTTCACAGACTATAACGATGTGGTTCCCGACCACAGGAATCCGAAAGGAATGGGTGGAGCTTGGCGAGATGATCACCCGGACAACATCCAGGCAACGCATTTCTGGTGCAATGAAGAGAAAGGCTCGACCAGAATGGATGATTGAGCCCTGCTCTGCGCATTTTCCGGAGCCGAGAAAAAGGTGAACCGGGGAGTGACTTACGGCCGATCAGTCGGACGCTCTCTCGTCCGGACGTGAAATCTGATCGTTCGAGTTGGCTGTGCGCTAGTTGTGTGTCGGATTTCAGGTTCAGGCATTCGCGAGGCGGCACTCAGGTCCGTCTGGATCGTGAATGATAAAGAAAGCTATCATTCACGATAAGGCGAGGGTGCATGGACGCATCGGCGCATGGCGTACGCGGACCTAAGCACGTGGTGAAGAAAGGCAAGACGCCGGTGCTCACGACGGATGAAGCCCGCCTCCTGCTCGACAGCATCGATACAAGCTCGGTGATGGGACTGCGTGACCGGGCGCTCATCGCGCTGATGGCATATACGTTTGCGCACGTGGGAGCCGCTCTTGCGATGAAGGTGGAGGATTATTTTATTCAGGAGCGGCGCGGCTGGGTACGCTTGTACGAAAAGGGCGGCAAGCGCCATGAAGTCCCGGCTCACCACAACCTCGATGAATAAATCGAAGCGTATATAAAGGTTGCGGGCGTGCACGCCAACCCGAGGGTTTGCTGTTCCGCACGGTGGCAGGGAAGACAGGCAGGCTGACTGCGCTGCCCCCCAGCCAGGCAGATGCCTACCGCATGATCCGCAGGCGGGCCACAGCCGCAGGCATTCAGACGAAGATCGGGAATCACACGTTCCGGGCGACCGGCATTACGGCGTATCTTAAGAATGGTGGGAACTTGGAAATTGCCCAGCAGATCACCGCGCATGAGTCATCGAGGACGACGGGGTTGTATGATCTGCGCGACAACGATGTGAACCTGGATGAGGTGGAGAGAATAGGGATCTAAATGGATAGGAAACTCACGGCGCTCGTGATCGGCAACGCAGACTACCCGAGTGGCGCGAAACTCAAGAATCCGAAAAACGACGCTGATGGTTTATCGGAGCGCCTAGAGCGTTGCGGATTCTCCGTAATCAAGAAAATTGATTGCACAAACAAGGAGCTAGACCTCGCCCTGAAGGCATTCAAGAAGAACCTCAAGGGCAATGATGTCGGTCTCTTTTTCTTTGCGGGCCACGGGATGCAGATCGATGGCGACAATTACCTCAACGCCATTGACACCGACTTCTCCGATGAAACGGATGCGAAATACACGTCCCTCGCGCTTAACAAGGTCATCGAGCTGATGGAAAAGTCAGGGACGTCCACGAACATCATCATCCTCGACGCCTGCCGTAACAATCCTTTTGAAAGAGCGTGGAATCGCTCTTCCGCGCTGCGCGGGCTTGCCCCCATCTACGCGCCAAAAGGAACACTGATCGCTTTCGCTACATCTCCGGGGGAAGTGGCAAGCGATGGCCGCGGAAAGAACGGAGCCTACACTGAAGCTCTCCTGCGGCACATCGATACGCCCGACTCTTCCGTTGAGGAAATGTTCAAGCGGGTGCGCAATACGCTAAGCACGATAACTAAGCAAAAGCAAACCTCCTGGGAGCACACGTCCCTATCGGGAGAGTTCTATTTCAATCTCAGCCTCGGAGCACGCATTGACTCCTACTCGCGTGCCGCCTTGGCCGATGGCCTCTTCGTGATCGACACTTCGAAAAGCTCGCACAGCTTGATAGCCAGCCTCAAAACCCTCACATGGCCCAAGCAGAATCCCGCGATCGATGCCTTCGACGTGGCCCAAGCGGGCAAGTATTCAACCGATTCACTGTTTGTCATCGGGCGGAATATCTACCAATCCGCGTGTGGCTGTGCAAACAGCGCGAATGCTTACATTAAAACTTTTCTCGCCAAAACGAATGGCCTCGCGGCCGATAAAAGGAAGGCGCTGCTTGACGGCATGCTCTTCGAAGTGTTTTTTGATCCCAAGGGGGAGTTGCGCAAGACGTTCAAGACCGAGCGATTCGCAGAGGTTTTCCGCCTGCAGCAATTCGATGACCTGTCCGACAGCTTTGACTTTATTTCGGAATGCCTGCTCCTATATGCAAACCGCTTTTATTCGATACCCGGAAAAAAGCACCATGTTGCGGTGGACGTGGTAACTTCCTCGAAAAGAGCCAGTACCCCGACCATAAAGTCTGTTCACATCGGCGGCACGGGTATTCTCTGGATGGAAGATGAGGTATTCGCGGAAGATCCAGGAAAGACGGAATATCGTTCCATGCAGCTTGGCAAGTTCGAGGAGAAACTCTCGGAGGAAATGGTGGTTCCGTCCCATCTGCTGAAGATCACGTACGATTTTGACAAGGATAAGATCGGAGCAGTGATGTTCCCAAGAGGTTACACCCTGCGCAAGAGATAGGAGGGCGTCCCTACTCGTCATCAGCGATCCAGGGGCTTTCAAGACCGATGCCGTGAAAATACATATCGACTACCCGCATGACGGGGTAGTTGCTGGTCTGTTGAATCTGGCCTTGTGCGTCGGTGAATCCCTGTTGATTTTGCTGGCAATTTCGCAGGAAAGCCTCAAAATTCTTGCGACTGAAAGAGGAATTAAGCCCTTTTTCTTCCAGCCCGGCTTTGAAGAACCGGTCATATGCAGGCGCGCACCCGAGCGTTCCCATCAGAATCTTCGTCACCAGCGTGTCGGTCATAGTGACGGACTTGGGGTAAAGACCTTGTTTTCTGATTTTTTCGATGAGCGGCCAAAGTCCTGTGTCAAATCGTGACACAAGCTCGTCCAATGACGCGCCTCGCAAGGGGTCATAGTCAGGCTTCAACAGCTCTTCAGCCGCTGGGCGGTGAATGAGATAGTCAAAGTTTCGTATTGCCGCCGACCCTCGGTACATGCCCCAGCTTGCGAGGTAGAACCCTAGATGAAGGCTGGCCAAATCAAGATTGGTTGGGCGAGTAGCAAAGAAATTGTAGCAATGCTCCCAGGAGTGATAGGAATTCCGAGCGTCGCTGGCTATCTCTCTTGCAAAGAATGTTGTGATGCGGTCGGTAATTTGTTGCGGCGAATCCATCGGTTTGCCCCCGCCTGAAATACTCATGACACCGCTCGACACGCCAGCGCTCGCTTCTCACGGTCACGTTGCTGGTCTGGGTCTTGGGTAGCTTCGATGCGCTCCAGATCCACAATATATTCGGCCGGGAGAGAGTGCTCTCGCGCCCCTTCAACGAGAAATCGCTTGTACCAGCTGTAGGGACGCAGCTCAGGATCATTGTTCGGTTTCTTCGCAACATACACCCAGGCGTCCGTGGCCGTGTTGTCCGTCAGTCGTAGCGTTAACCGCACTCGCCGGTATCCGCCCTCCCCTTTATCGAGTTTGTCCAAGTCAGCATCCGGGATGGTATAGAGCACGCCCCAAACGTCTGAGCCCGCATGCGCAGCGACGTTGGCTTTTCCAGACTTGTCGTCAGTGCTTTTCTTGTTGAACAGCAGATGATGGCCGGGAAGCACGGCGGCGCGCCCTGTGCCTTCGGGGGACACTCCATACGCGCGAAATCGCCCCGAGCACATGTTGGAGCCGAATGCGAATACCAGTTGGCTCATAGAACCTCCAAGCGACGCTGAATTCGCTCCAAGATAGTTCACGAGGCATTGCCGTACCAGACCCTCGAAAAAACAAGTGTATGGCAGCTTCTGAGAAGCCGTAAATGATCTGTTGTCTGCAATCATGCCAGACGTGGGATCGGTATCCCATTTCTCGCCGCCTTTAATCGGCTGGCTCAAAAACATCGGCTGCCCGGCATGGAGGTATTTCGACCTGGCGGTATAGATGACATTCAGTGCCTTGCCAAGGTTTGCGCGCTTGATCTTCAGGTGCTTTGCTTTGAAATTACCGCCCTTGAAGAATCCGCTGGATTGTTGCTCGATGAAGCGGATGAATTTCTTCCGCGATTTTCTAACATCGAAGACTGTCTTTAGCTCGCTCTTGAGTTCCTTGGGCAGTGTGGAGTGTTCGATAAGATTGGTGACGCCCTGATTTTCTAGCTTATCGTCCTTCTGGTCGAGCGATAGATCTGCAGAGAGTGTCTCAATCGCGGAGACTAGCCGGATAAATACCATCTCGGCATCGACGCCGACTTCTTTGACGGCACGCGCGTAGTGGTGGCACGCAAGGATGAAATTCTGATGTAATCCCTGAGCGAGCCTTTTCACCAAGTCCAGGAATTCGCTGAAGCCGGTTGCAAGGTTTTCATCCGAATTCTGAAAAAGAGGCGGATGAATTCCCGGATTGCATTTCACCCGGAGGAAGGGATACTCCCGCTTCAGAGTCATTCCGAGGCTCGGATTTGCAGGCAGGAGCCTGCTGGAAATGAAATAGAAGCGGCAACGGAAAAACACCGACATCAAGGCAAGCAGCTCTCCGAGTATTCCATCCTTAAAGTAGTACCCTTCCTCATCTGCTTTGCGATTGTGATTGTGCGGTCCGAGCGGATAGTGAAGGATGAGGTTGTAAAGCCACAAACCATCCTTGGACTCTTCGGTGCTCATCGGAGCACAGATGATTTTCCCGTCCGCGTAATCCAGCAGGCCGGGAATCTGGCATTCCGAGCTTAGCTCATATTCGACGGTGTACTGCTGGCATCCCGTGGCGAGGGCTTCGAGATTTCTTATCCAGCCCATTCTGTTGTCGTTGTCTTTCGGCATGCCAATCACTCATGTAGTGGCTACAAGGCTTCAAATGTAGTGTCCAAAAGGCAGCGGGGGAACATCCTTGAGGGGACCGGCTGTCAATATCTCCCCTACCGCGTCGGCAAATTTCAGTGTTATCGGCATTCCGTCGCCAAAAATGCAGGTGTTGTAGTTGAGTTTGGTGAGCGCAAGAATATCCTTCAGCACCACGTTGATGTCCGCTTCGCCCTTGCTGATGTCGATGATCAGCGGATTGGGAACCTCCCGCCCTGGGTAGGTTTGAATGCGCGGCGTCCAGCCGCGCGTCCAGAGATGGGCGCTGCGCTCTCCTCGGATATTTGCCAACCCGCGCAGCACCGGATTCTGGCCTTTGCGGTAGAGCTTCAGGTTCCTTTCCTCCCGGATGCGAACGCCGACTATGTTTGTTGCAGTACCGGCCGCATCCTTGAATCCGAGCCACTCATTCGCCTCAAAACGCACTTTCCCGTGAATGAACAGCTCTTTTGGCGGCCCGCCAGCTTTCTTGGTGTAGGACTTGATGGCCAGTTGCCCTAGCGCCAGCGCCGCCTCATAGCTCAAATGAAAATCGCCCGTCTCGTCGTTATACCAGGGACCGAGCGCTCCCTTGAAAACCACCCCGTCCCCGGAATCGAGAAACATTTGTGCCGCACAACAGGCATTTTTCGACGTTCCCGTAGTCTCATCTTTCTTGAAAACCAGACCGACATAGCACACGCCGTCCCGGATATCCGCCACTTTCCAGGGACGCCCTCCCACCTTGTAAAAGATTGCAGTGCAGAGATTCCATGCAATCTCGGACTGCCGGGCAGCCGCGCGGCTATCGAAGTCGCTATCGGATGGCTTGCGAATATTTGAGAGCGTGCACTCTTTGACGATCTGGGTGAGCACCATCGCATCCAGAAGTCTGGCCTTGAGTTGATTATGAAACTGCTCTTCGTAGACGTAGGGCACGGCCTCCTGTTCCATCTCCGGGAAAAGGGATCGCGTCTCATAAAAGGTCTTCGCCTGCCTGGCCTGCTTAAATGCTCTGAGGGCCTGCTGCCGAACCTCAGGCTCGACAATGGAGTTAGGTCGGCAATACTTCCAAACCCGGTCAGGAACAACGACAAACCACAGTTCCGGTTTTTCCTCCTCTTCGCGTATCGCCTCAAGGATGCGTTTGGCATACACGCCTACGGTTCCGTACACGCGCTGGTGCGGCTCATCGAGGTACAGGAATTCGTCGATCTGAGCATCCGTTACGGTGAGCGTAAGGAGAGGTTTAGCATTCCAGCGCGACCGGAACACGGTCTCGAAGCCGGGAAACGGCGGACGCCCCAGCAGCGGAGATGCGTTAAAGACGGGACGCTGCACCCATTCCACCCAGCGCTCAAAGCACTTAATGCCGGTTTCCGTGCCGATCACACCCGCCTTGATTCCGTAAGGCCTGCTTTCGTCAAGTGGCCCATACAATGTCAGGCCGTCGCGCGGGTCCTCCATCGCCTGATTGTGCCGGAACAGCAGACGCGGCTCCGGAATGTGGATGAGGTCTTTCATTGCTCCCCGCCTTCCGGTGCGTCGTCTTCAAAAGCGTCGTCATCGCGGGAGTCGCGTCCGTAGTCATCGGCGGTTTCCGCGTCTTCGGAGTATTTCAGGAGCTGCGGATCGGTGTAGGACACCGGGCTGCAGAACGGCAGTGGATTCGGTGGGATGGACAGACTGGCCGTGTTTCCAAGCCTCACCGTGATTTTATCCGCGCCGTCGCACAGATACGTCGCGGCGGCAAGCGTGCGGTCGCGCCATTCATCGTTCCACCAGGATTTGCACTGACTGCGCCGGGCGGAGGCCAGTTTCTTCTTGCTCTCCCAGATGGTGGTGCCGTCGTTCGTAAAAAGGACGTGCGATTTGAAAATATAGGCGAGCGTGGGATGGACCAGCGGCCGTGCCTGCACTGCATAATGCCAGAGCCGCTTGACGCTCACGCCGGTCGTGGGATTGGTCCGCGTGCTGTATCCGACCATCGCGCGATAGGTCCTCTCGCCGTCCACGCCCGTGAAGAAAACCTTGTCATTGGGGACACGGTCTTTGGGGAAGTAGAAGCATTTGGCCTTGTTCGCCAGTTCATAGACAGGAAGCTTGCGCTCGGCGAGCATCTGTTCCCAGGCCAGACGCAGAAGCTGAAACAAATGTTTCCCAAAGGTGGATTTGGGTTCCGCCAGCAGGCCCGCAACTTCGAGGGGCTCGCCCGCCTCGGCGATGTACATTTCCGGGCCGAGTTTTCCTTCAAAGTCGGAGGCCTCGGCGAAGGTGATAAGGAACATCCCGTCCTCAACTGCCGGATACGGAAGCGTCGGAGGCACCTCCAGCTTCCCGACGCTCCTGCGCGAGAGCGAGTGAAAATAAATATGGGTGGGCAGCGTAATCGGAAACCAATTGGAGAGATACTCCTCGGGCTCCTGGCGCAATCCCTGCTCGGCGCTAAACTGCGTGCGCCACCAGTCGTTGACCGCCGTCCGGTTGAATTTCGGGTCCTTGGGGACGCGATCTTCCTCCAGTTTTTCCAGCAGCTTCGCAAGCCCGGCACCCCAGGATGGCGTGAACGGCACGGTATTGATGCGCGTGATTTCGATGGTGGTATCACCGTGCGGCAGATCGTCGATATGCAGCGGAATGACGAAGTCCTTGAGTTTTTCCTTCTTGGCCACGCCTTGCGCGAAATGCAGCTCCTTGAGCGGGCCGTCCTTGGCGTTCGATGTCCGGGAGAGAACGTAGAGCACCTTGACCGCGCGCGTCTTGATCACCTCTTCGATATCGTCCCAGAACACCTCGCCGCCCAGCAGTTTCGTGAGATCGCACCATACGCGGTAGCCCTCGTTGGCAAGCTGCAGCGCAAGCCACAGGGTAAATTCGTTGTCCTCCAGATTGGCGTGGCTCAGCAGCAGGGTATCCCTTGTCTGCGTGACCGGCGTGGTTTCAGTCATAGTGTGTCGCATGTCCGCAACAGCATCTCTGCATAAGTGAAGGCAGCCGTGCGCAGGCTGGACTTCGTAAAGAAAAAAAGCCAAACCAGAAGCATTACACCCGATGCGGCGAGAGAGGAGATCGCAGCCGGCGATAACTGGGCCAGCACCGACCAATCGGCAATTTTTCCGCCTGCGCTGAAGATGACGTGCTCTTTGGCGAGAACCCACAGCAGACACCCGATGGCGATGGCGACTCCGAGTGGTCTAGCACCCAGTGCATTCCGGCGAAATCCGTAGGTGACGTTGTCCCTGAACAGCAAATCGAATTTCTTTCCGTCGTCCGGCCGTGTGTGATCCAAAAGCCAGCGCGCTCCCGACTGATAGGCTTCATCGGCTTTGGCTGGATCCTTTTTCTCTTGTTTTGCGTCCGGGAATGTCGCATTTAGTTTGGCGGCCAGGAATGCGTGGTAGCGGCGCTTGGTCACCGAATCGATGTGGCCGTCGCGATGACGGAGCAACTGCGTTGTGGGCTTTCCTCCCCATTCGCGGTAGACCCTGTCCTCAAGGCGCTTCCCCATCTCGCGGCAGATATTGGTCATCAGGAACAATCCGCCGCAGGACACGGCGAGCGTCACCACTCCCGTCAAGGCGGATACGTTGGGCGCATACAGAAGCGCCACGAGAGCCATTAAGGGCAGTAGACAGAGCAGTGCCGGATACAACCGGGCCTGCCGGTCATATGGATCTGTCACCTTCGCAACGATGTCGTCCAGTGTCATCGAATATCAGAGTGCTTTCTCAGTGGGGGCAAAGTGCTGCACCAGGTGCGTATGGAAATCGTTGTTCATTCGACGCGTTAGCAGGCACTTACCCTCTTCCGCGATGGTGCAAAATACATGTTTGGCTACCTGTTGGTATGCTTGCACTGCCACTCCATACGGATGCCCATAGGAATTGTCTACGCCTGCGCTGATGAGCACCGTATTGGGGTTGACCAAAAGAAGCGTTTTCGGATTCAGTCCGCTGCGCGCCCCGTGGTGGGGAGCAGCCATCACGTCGGAAGCCAGGTACTTGCCGAAGAAGCGATTGATGCTGTCCCACCGCTCACTCTCGGTGTCGCCGGTAATCAGGTAGCTGAATCCGGTCTGATCCAGTCCGACCAGCTTGAGAACGATGCTGCTGTTGTTCGAGCTGTCCATGTCGTCCATGTGGGGCGAGAACAGTTCAAACGTGAAGCAGGAGGCGAGGCCCGTGAGGTTTCGCGACTCGACTCGATCCACGCGCACCGATTGGCGCAGGAGCGGTCGGGACGTGTTGGCACGCCGTTTTTCGTGGCGCGTGATAGTAGCGAACACATCGCTCGCCGCATCCGTGTCTTTGAAATACTTCGGGTACATGACCCAGTTCGGCTGGTATCTGGTTAGGATGGATTCCACGCCCGTCGGACACGCATGGTCCCTGTCGAGGCCGGTAAGGATCAATCCGCAAACGTTGCTCTTCGCGAGATAGTGATCAAGACTTTTCTCAATTTGTTCGGATGTGATGTCATCGCACTCCGGCATATGCGCGTCAACAATCACGGCCTCGTTTCCGGCTCGAACTGCGGCTAGCGACCCCTGCCCGACGTAAAGCGTGAAAATGTCCATAGACACTCCTCTCTTAAGCGGAAAAATCTACTCGACGCATTTCCCCGTATCGCCGGTAAAGGGCACGATTGCAACTTCGCTCGGTCGTGATCAATGCCGCGCAGGCTGAGGGAAACTCGAGGTTTGCGATTTCTTCCGCCAGATCCTTGAGGGCGGCGGGAGGCTCGCGCAACGTCACCGTATACGTTGGATTGGCTGCGGCTGAGTCTTCAAGCAAGACAACCTCTATCTTGCTGCCGTCCAGAAGTTCGAGAGGGCCGCGCCAGTACATTCCGAGCTTGGCGGAAGAGAACGGACGGACACCGCGATAAAACTCACCCAGAATATCACTGTCGTACGCGCGGTTGGGATTCGCGCGCAGCTCGTGTTTCGGATGGCTGTCACGCTTGTCGCGGGGACGTTCCGCCCGCTCCGGCCAGACCAAAGGCGTGTCCACGATTTCAACTTGGTCGCGGCGCAGTTCATAGATACGCTCATCACCGCGCCGGAAGATGTAGTGCTTCACGGTGTAACGGCCCAACGGGTCTGAGGACCTGTTTCTTTCGGTTACAAGGAGCGCATAGAAGAAAGGCGCGTTGTGGCTGCGATGGTTTACGGTGCGATGGTAAGTCTCGATGTCTCCGCCGCTGAGCGTCTGCAAGCCGTTGACGTGGTGGGTATGCCAGTTTCCGAGGTGTTCGATCTCCCGATGATGGTCCTCGATTTTCCGGAACACCCGTTCCTGGTACTCGCCGTCCTGAAAGAAACTCACTGCCGACCGGCGTGCCTGCGGCCCCGCTTCGATAATGCCGGTCACTTGAATGGCGAGTTTGCCTCGGTGTTCCTCGAATTTCCCGATAACGCGTCCGCCGGTTTCGTCCTGCTCGAACCCGTCACATTCATCAAAAACCGTTATAAGGGCAGCTTTGGGTATTAAAAGTCGGACCTTGTCGGTGCTGTGGAATTTCATTCGGAATCTCCGTTGGCGCAGATCAGGCAACCCTGCTGGGGATGAACCTGGATGCGCTGTAGTTCAAAGTGTTTGGTGAAGGGATGGATGGGGCGATTTCCCCATACGAGATAGTTCTTTTCAATCGGCGGCAAAAACTTCGGGCGCTCCGGGAGCATGCGCGCAATGGCGTCGAGCACAAAGCGCGTGTGAAACGCCGTGATGAAGGCAATATCCACGTTCAGGCCCGGCGAATCCTTGATCTCGGGTATTTCAAGGCCATACATTTTCTGGCGCTCCTCGTCGGAAACAAGATCGATCTCGCGCACGCCATCGCGATACGGGAGGCGCTCAAGAACGCCTTCAAGGCAGGCCAGACAGCCGCTCTCTCCCGGACGATAGCTGAAAACCTCGCCGCCGATGCCACGGGTGAAGACCTTTCCAATCACGAACGCGGTTTGTGTATCCACGCACAACTGGTTAAGGCGATACCGGGTCGGGTCATTGTCCGTTGCAAGGACGACGACGCTGCTGCGGCGAACGTGATCGACAAGATCGGTGCAGGTCATGAGATCGATAGCATGCCGCTCGATTTCAAGCGCGGGATTGCGGTCGAGCAGCACGTCGGCCACTGCGTCCACCTTGCGTTGTCCGAGATAACGCCGACCGCACACATGGCGGATGACGTTCTCGGCTTCAAGTATGTCGGAGTCGAACAAGGCGAACTTGCGGACACCGGCCATTGCTAACTGCAAAGCGACCTGTCCGCCGCCCGAACCGCATCCGGCAATGAGTACGCGCGCCTCGCCAAGTAGTCCGACATCGAAGAGAGGCGCGATGCGCGCAAAAAGTTGATCATCGCTCATTCGGCAATTCCTCCTGCCTTGGCCACTCACCGGCCTTGCGCCACGTTTCGTAGTTGTGGAGCCATTGGCGGGCGAGTTTCAGAGTCGAGAGCACAGTATGTTTGCCGGGATTCCATCCGGTCATGACGCCATAGAGGCAAAGTGCGCCGTCCGCCCAGCGATGGGGCGCGCCTTCGCCGATGGTGTTGGCGTAAACGCGGGGGCAATTGTTGGGGTATCCGTGGGGCAGCACGACCGCGATCTCAACGGATGTTCCGTCCTCCAGTTTGCTCGGAAACCGAAACGCCAGCTCTTTTTCCTCGGTGACCCTGGTTGAAGGCTCTTCGCCCTGCTCTAACAGCTGTTGGATCTCGTCGGCGATTCTCGCGGGAGAAATATCCGGAAGCAAAACCGATAACGGCACCAGACATGCCTTCCGTTGACCACTGCGCTCGATGATGAATGCTTCACCTTTGTCAGCGACGCGATCGAGGATCTCGCCTGGGCGAGTCCGAAGTTCGGTCATCGAAAGCAACCCAAAATCCAGAGGCATTAGTGTGGTACCTCCGCTCCGGGCCAGTGACCGCCGTTCGAGACCCAGCAGTCGTATTTGTTGAGCCATTTGGCGATGCGGGCAAGCACGAAGGTCAAGGTGTGCCGCCCCGGATTCCACATATTGGGGTGAAGGAAACAAATGTATCCGTCTTTGTACATGTGATTGTTGCTGGTCGGCCGGAGCGTCGGGTTCGTAACCAAAACCTTGGGCATGCTGCTGGGGTAGTCGGAAAAGTAGATAGCGAGGAAATAGGTCTTGCCTGCGGAGGTCTGCATTGCCGCTTTCACATAGACCCCGCCGTCACTGGTCGGGTGAGCTTCAACAAACGCAAACTGCACGGCGGCCTGTGCGACTTCCCTCCGGATGCGCTGGATATCCATTGCCATACGGTTTCTCCCTATCCTTCCCCGTACTCGCCGCCCAGGTCCTCCCGCATAGTCAGAGGCTTGCGGCCCCCTAACTCTTGCGCCGAGGTTCCGCCTTTGGCTCGGACTTCTCCGTTCGGCAGGATGTCGAGTTCCACTTGCTCTTCGTTTTCAAGGATCGCCTCAAGCTGGGCGATGGTTGGTCTAGCCATTCGATCCTCCTAGTCGTGCGATCGTGCGATAGTGCTACTACTGATATATCAGAAATCCAGCAGAAGTCAAGGGGATCTCCTGACATATGGGGACACGAGCGGATGAAGTAAGGAGGCTACTGTGCGATGGGTACGGCTGACGGGACCTTATAAGGATGGGAATTGTTCATGGTTGCGGCGTAGTTCTTGTCCAGCTGCGTGCCTAAAAGCATCAGCGCGGCAATCCGGCGCACCATCTCAGTGACGTACCGCGCTTCGTCAACGGTGAGACTTCTTCCGAGCAGTTCTTTTTCCCGGTAACTCAGCCATTTTTTGATCACAGGATACCCGCTGATGGTGTAATCCCAAACCTTTGCGGGGATGTTACGCCAGCAGACGCGATCATTCAAATACACGTCCACCGTTTTCTCCCCGAGAATCGCCACGGATTCCGCAAGTGCCTTCGCTTCCGGGGGTGTGTACGGACGTTCTGTCGTTTTTCCCTTGCCGGGCATCGTCGCACCGCCCTTCCCGGCATGTCCCCATCCCGCAGTTAGCTCAAGATCCCCCTCATCGGGATTCACGGAAGTTTTACCGCCGCGTTCAATCACGGCGATAGTTTGCAACTCTTTGCGAAACGGAGTCTCGCTCACGCCTTTTACTTTGTTCTCAAAATCAAGGAGGGCGGCTATTTCCTTGCCCAGTTTTGCTGATGCTTTCAGTACTGCAACGTCTGAGGGCAGCGGAATCCGCGGCCAGTCCTGGCGAAGGGCTCCCTGATTCTCCCTGCGGTAGGCAGGTGAATGCAGAATCGCAATGGCGTGGAAAAACAGCAACTCGTGCGTCCCGCCAATGGCTGCGAGATATTTTTCTGCTTTCTCGGAGAGGTTCGGGTGCGATGCCGCATCGCCAAGCAGATTGCCCTGTTTGTGCAGTTTGAGCGGGAAGAAATTGGAAAGACCGTTGCCGAAATTATCGGCCAGGCTGCCCGTGACATAGCCACGGTCGAATGCATCCATCGTCTGTTTTTGCCGCGCCTCGATCCACAGATTTCCGAGGGCGACGTGGGGAACGTATTCTGTACGTTTTTCATCGAGCAGTTTCGTGTCTGATTCCCAATACAGCCAGCGAACATCGAAGGGGCGATAGCAGAAACGCAGAATCTGTGACTCGCTGAAACCCTTCTTGATGAGCACTTGCCTTGTCCGCTGCGCATCGAAACGCTTCGTGGAATCCATCGCACCCGGCATGAGGCGCTTGATCTCAGAGTCCGGGACAGACGGATCAAAATAGAGTTTCATTCGATCAACGAGCGCATCGCGGTCAATGTCGATGACCACATCGTCGCGGCTGGATTTCACACCGGGAAAGGACGTGGGGAATAAATCCACGATTGTCGGCCAGGAAGAATAGCTCGCCCCCACCGTCATCTCAATAAACGGAAGGCCCAGCTCCAGTGACGGATGAATCTGGTCGTAGAGAGTTATTCCGTCATTCTCGGCGGTGGCGAGTAAGTCTGCTCTTTTCGTTTTTCCCCAGATATGACGGAACCGCACAGACTCCGTGCCCTTCGCATGATTGCGGCGAACCATGAGCGCCACAGCCGTTCCCACCTGAATGCCTTCACGGTTGAACTCGGTGGAAAATACGCTCGGATCAGGCTGGCCGTCCGGTGTGACCTTTCCGGTTTTGTATTTGTCGCCATTCAGGCAATCAATCCAGACCCGGTCGAACGCATCCAGGTAGCGCTCGCGCATCCCGGTATAGGAGAGGCCATCAAGCCACGAATAATTTGAGATGAAGCAGATGATACCCTGCCCGGTTTTCTCAACGATCCGGCGCTCTGCCATGCGGTAGAAACGGACGTAAAGTTCGTTAAGCCCCTGCCCTTGCGGCGCTGGCGCGCGCTTGGTCGTTTTATACGCCAATGAGAGATCCCGTTCCTCTTCGACGCGCGCAATTCCGGCGAAGCCGTTGTACGGCGGGTTTCCCAAAATCACGAGGATGGGCGTGTCGCGCTTGACGTGATCGGCAGCGTCCCGCTCTTCCTCAAGTTCGACAAACGGCAGCTTCTTCGGGTGCTTTGGCGGCTCCCAGCCGGTCAGTGCGTTCGTGAGATAAACCCCAGCCCGCTCCTTCTTCTTATCTGACAGCGGTGCGCCGTGATGCTGGAGCATGAGACCTATCTGAAGATGCGACACCACGAATGGTGCGGGCAGGATTTCAAACCCGAAGACGCGCTCCGTTGCTGCCTTCTTGAGGTCAGTAGCCAACAGCGCATCGCCTCCGCTTTCCTTGAGCGTCTTTGCTATGCGGTTAAGCGCCTCAACCAGAAACGCGCCTGTGCCGCAACATGGGTCCAGCACGTAAACGTTCGGATCGGCAAGTCCGGCGGGGCGGTCAAGCTCCTCGCGCAAAACACGATCCACCCGCTCAACCATGTACTGCACCACTTCACGCGGGGTGTACCAGACGCCAAGTTCTTTCCTCAGCTCCGGGTCGAACGCCTCCAGAAAGGGCTCATAGAAATACTGCACGGCAGCGCCTTCATCGAACGTCGCAAAGAAAGCAGCGCGGTCCACGCGGTTGAGCACCGAACAGGCCCAGTCAAGGACTTCAGGAAGATTGAGAGGCTCCAGCTGGCCGGGGTCCGCCACTTCACGGAACAGCTTGCGAATAATCGGGACACGCAGGTAATAATCCGCCAGACGCCAGTCAAACCGCGCCTTCTTGTCGGTGGGCGGATGGCTCTTACTCCACAATACCCATGCAGAAAACATCCCGTAAAAAAGCGTCTGAATGAGTGTTGAGCGGAAGAAATGTTCTCCGCGCTCCGTGTCGAATTTCATGCCGAGGGCTTCTTCAAGCGCCGTGCGAATAACTGCAAGCGCCGGCAAGTGCCCCTCATCCGTTCGGAATTTCGCTTCCCGCGCATACGACGCGAGGAACCATGCAACATCCTGCGGACTCGCCAGAGTCGCAGTACTAAGCAATACGCGCTTTAAGAATTCCTCAAAGCTCGGACCCAGGCGCTCGGCTGTCTTCCTCGCCAGATTCGCTGCCTTCCAGAACTGCGCCTCATTGGGCGCAAGCCGGTAGGTTTCGAGCTTCGTGGGTTTTCCTTCGATGTCCTGGCCGACGAGCACGAAGTCGCGGTAGTTGGTCACCAGAACCTGGCGGTATTTGCCCCAGTAGCGAGTGACCTGCGGCCCGTCTGCTACAACCCACGCATCCTCGCTGGTGGCTTTGATTTCGATCACGCCGCGCGCGGGAATCGTGCCCTCGGCCAATTCTTCCTCGGAGCGGCGTTGAAACTGATCCGGCGTGAAGAGTCCGCCATCGGGAATTCCAGCACCTCGGTTCTTGATATTGATAATGCAGCGGACACGCGGTTTCAGCGCTTTCCCGATCCCGTTGAGCAGGTTTGATATGGCGGGGTAAGAGGACGTTTCCTTAACTGCGCTCCCGGATGAGCGAATTTCGTGCAGTTCGTGGAGGTACTCCTGAAGCAAATTCATGAGTTTGAATAATCTGAATGATACCGCCCTCACTATAAGGGCTGTTCTGGTGGGTTGCCATCTAAATTACTAATCACAGACTGCGATTTGTAAACAGCGGTCGGGTGTCAGGCCGCAAACAATCAGGAACTGCATGATGTTGCGTTTCATGGAGCTGCGAATCCTCCGTCTCGACGGATCGTGCGGGGCAGAAAGCCGGATTAACTAACTCCAGCCTTCTTCAACTCCTCCATCCAAATCGAAAACGGTTCTGATACTGGCTTGAGAGGCGCACAGTAGAGTTGCTGGCCACGGGCACTCGTCCAATCAGACGCGTAAAGTGAGAAAAGAAGTCCGTCTGGAACCCGATGAATTCCTTTTTCTGCGTCACCTTGGATGTGCCTAATCGCTAGCTCAAATTCAATGTCCTCGAACGTAATGCTATCGCTCCAAAAAGCCACGATGCCAATGCCCACCTTAACTTGTCTGAGCTTTGCTAGCAGTTCGTCCTCGATCTTCTTGATAGCCATTTCCGGATTGCCGTATTGGACAAGTTCGTTCTCTCCGCCACTTTGGCTGACGAGCTCGTCTCGCTTTGCGCGAGGGCGAAGTCGCTTGACCTCTACAGACGCCGATTGACGATTTCGAGAAACTGAAAGATCGGGACCCGTTCTTCCGAGTGGCTCAAAGGCGGTGTCGAATTGCAATTTTGCAAATGTTAAGGCAAACCTGATCTCCGCGAAGTAATCCAATATCGCCCCTGAGTTTCCAGCTTTGGCGGCCTGGGCGATACGCCGAAACACCGACTCGGATCCCTTCAACGAGGAAGCGGCCTTCACGTAATCAACCAGCGCATTGGCTTGGGTCGGGTCCAAAGTCTCCCCAATTTGCCTAATCGCTTTCTCTTGCCAAGTCATGAATGTCAGGCCATTCTTCTACTTGCCAGATTTGGTGCGGAAACGAACGACGGCGGGATCAGGGTCGCCGAACTCAACTATTGCGCAATCATCGTCTTTGTCTGGCTGGCGCTCGATGGTTACCTTCGAAATGAGTCTTCCCTCCGCCAACGCTCGGCTAAAAGGATTGTGACCTGGTTCCATCCTGTATTCCTGCAGGAACTGCCCAATTGTTCTGTTCCCAGATAGGAGCTCCAGTAACATCCGTGATGACATTTTCACACTGCCGCCCATGGTTAGCCTCCCAAAATACTTACCTTGCATACCCCTGTCCGATCTTAGCCGGGCAACCGCGTTGCCTGGACTCGATTGAGGCGGAGGCAGGAGACGATGTACTTTCGATAGGACCTCAGTCAATGCCACCGTATCAATCCGCCATTTTGGATTGAGGAAGAGTTTTGCCTCGACAGATCGCTTCCGGTCGTGCCCCACATGTGTGTAGTGCTCTTGAACAACAAAACAAACCACGAAGAGCACAGAATCATATTGACGAAAAAAGTGTCCGACGATTTCATTCGCGTTGTAGGAGGAAAAGTGCGAGGTCGTGGACGATAAGGTATGGCAGCCCCCGTCGCAGATGAATATCCCTTTCGGACCACTATACCCAGAAGCTTTGAGTTGATCGCCCTTCGATTTCAGCGCGTAATATAAAGGGTTCTTGTCCAGAACGTTTGAAATCTCGCATACCAGATGTCCTCCCGTGAGACGACCACGTTTCGCCGGATCATACGTGAAGTGAACGCCGGTATCAGGTCCACTGGCGTCATACTTGTGACAGCAATCGGGCTGGGCCTGCACATCCTTGAGAAATTTCCCAAAGCCAGGACTGAAGATCTTTTGTGGCCATTCCTTGCGCTCCGGCAGTTTGAGGGCCGGTTTTTCGGCCGACCCCCGATAGAACGAAAGAGAACGGGGGTCAACTTGAAGATTAAAACCTCCGGCGGCTAAGAGGTTCCTCTTGCGCAGATGCAACCTGAACTCTTCCTCGAGACTATAGAAGGGGTTTCTCCGGCGCGTTCCCCGGTCAGATACAGTGGCTATATCCGCGACGAATTCTAAGGCCGGCTCGTTGCACTGCAAGAACAGGTCTGGTTTGGCCGTACCGCCTAAACTTGGTTCGTGCTGCACAATCCCCAACTTACTCGCGGCATTGATGATCACTTGCTCCCACTCGGTAGAGAGGTAGTCGTCCCGAGGAGTGTTGAGTAAATCGCAGATCACCTCGGACTGTTTTGGAGTGAGGAACTCGGAATTCTCGTCCAGAACCCGCTGAAGATGCCTGCGTGTAAATATCGCCATAATGGGTCACACTGGCTTATTGGTCAGGAATCTGCGACGGCGGAGTCCGCGGAAGTTGGTTTGTTACTCCATTGGGCAAGTAAGCCTCAACTCCTCCACCCGCTTGGCCAAAGGCAATGCCGGTCTCTGGGAGGTTCACGAGTTGTTGTATCGACCTGTCACTCAAGCTCCACGTGGCCATGCCTCGCCCTCTCCGAGATTACATTGTACCGACCCTGCCAGGGGAGTTCGCCGGCGACTTCGGGAGTGTTGCGACGAAACTACTGGCCCAGCTTCCGGGTCCCCTTCTCCGGTACAGTCTGTGAAGAGTTCAGCTGACAATCGGAAACGAAAGGACTGGGTTAAAGTAGCATCCGCGAGCAACCGCACCGCGCCTCACGCGGGCGGCTGATAGAGCTGATTGATGATCTCGCTGACAATCTGAAATGACCGCAGTGCCCAGTTGTGAAGGTCCGTGCTTCCGTGTGCATAATCGTTTCTTAGCATCGGCAAGAGGTCAGGTAGCATTTTCACGTAATCCCAGTCCAGGTCCTCCGCTGTAATCTGCACGTCCGATTCGTCCCATGTGACCTCGGCGAGGTTCTTCTCCGACGCCTCGCGCAGCTTTTCCATCTCCACACGGCTCCGGCTCCTGATCTCGCCGCGGTTCTGCCACGCCGAGAAGCCTTCGTTCTTCACAAGCCCGTGCTCGACTGCGTATTTCAGCAAAGGACGCAGCGTCGGTCTTTTCTCCCTGATTTTGCCCGTCCTGACTTCCTCCTTTAGCCGCTCGCGCAAAGCCAGTTCCAGACACGCAAGGCTGTGGTGTTCCGCCACCGGGTAAAAACGGTAAACGAACCACGCATACAAGTACACATTCCTTGCCGTCTCGAACTGCAGCACGATCTCCTGCGGTACACCCGCATGCAACACATAGGCTGATATCTGTTCATGGTGATCAGTCAGCTCGATGACGCGGGACGTTCCGTTTATCCGGTCAACCCTGACGAACATAGTGTTGCGTGGATCGGCTTCACACACGTACTCTGCCGGCCTAAGCCTCTCGGGGTCGAAGTTCTGTTCCGTCATCGTTAGTCCTTCCAGCCGGGCCTACGTCTTGGCTATGAGGCAACGCACAACTTGGTGATAGCTCGTAATTGTCGCGACCTTATAGAATACGACCCATGGACTTGGACATCGATGAGTTAATTGTGGAACCGGGACATTTCGTCGTTGCCCCCGACAAACGCTTTCGGCTAGCTGGCGATGGCGAAGGAGCGAGGCTTGACATCTTCAGAGATCCTGATGACGCCAAGAGGATCTACGCAGCTTATGCACGTTGTTACAACAACGCAGCCGAACTCATTGGCGACGCCGAAATCCTTTTCGAGGCCAAGAGGTTCGCTCGTGCTTGCGCATTGGCCATCACAGCCTGGGAGGAACTGGGGAAATCGCAAATCGCAGCAGACTACTATTCTGGGGTGCTCACGGACATTGAGTACAAGGCTGCGTTTAAGGAACATCGGCTCAAAACTGCATACCTGAATCGCGCTGGAGCGATCGATGGGACAGATTTTCTGACAGTGGCGTACAACACGACAATCGGCCACAAACTGGAGGGAGCCCGCCAGAAAGCTCTATACGCCTCGGATGACAACGTTCCGAGCAAGGAGATCACCGACGATAACGCGAGAGACGTTATCAACAAGGTTAAGGCACATCTTGAATACATCAGGTTTGCTGAAGACTTCAACGGTCGCATTGGGTCAAAGGCTTTATTCAAATAACTTCCGTTTCGAGGCCGTACATCTGGTAGCTCGCCTGCCTGATGACCGGTCGGTCCGCTTTGACGAGGCGACTATTCGCCGAAATATCAACTCAAGGCGGCCCACGAACCTGCTGCTGCCTTGATTGATGAGGAGGGCATTGTCATATGACCGGGATGCCAACGAACTTCAGCTTCCCGTCAAGGCGCAGACTCTTCCGGTATCTCGGCGAGACAGATGCGATGGTGGAGCTTACGGAACTCGCGACGCGATCCTTCACGGCGTCCGCCGAACAATCGGGTGACGTTAGCGCTTTTGTCGGCGGCCAGTCGCAGCAATATGGCATCTGCGTGAACCTCGCAGAGCTGGATCTTCTGTCGCGCCACCTGAGCAGAAGCTACATCGTCACGGTGTATCAGTCGGCGGAGCGCTTCTTCCATGAGTTCCGGCAGGAACATGTTGCCTTATATCAGAAGGAGTGGCTTGGAGATGCCAACAGCATTGATCCGCTCACGGTGACGCTGCGGAATGTTACCGCCAGCGAAAGTGAATCGGAGAAACAGATCGGGCCAGACCTCATCTCCCGTTTTCAGTATTACCGCATCGTACGGAATTGGATTGTGCATACCAAGGAGTCAGATATAAGCAAGCCACAGGCAAAGTTCTCTGAAATCGTTCCTTATTCAGTTGAGCACCAGGAGAAGTTTCGCTCAGTCGATGCGCCCAATCCGCCGGCTGGGATGTGCTTCGATGACTTTATCTACTTTTCACGTCTGACGAAGCTGATCGCCGAAAAGCTTTGCCACATCGCACAGCCACCCCTTGACCATTGGACGCAGAATTTCCCGCTGACGCGCTTCAAACGGCTGTCGATGAACCCGGCCCGGATGCGAAATGCGGTTGCGGGTCGGCTGCAGACTCAATACGGTATGGACGCCCCCACGGCAAAATGGATTGCCGATGAACTCTGTGGCTCACTGGCGTAACGGTTAGCGCGCCCCCCTCCATGTAGGCATGGCACACCATGCCTAGATGAAGGGGGAGGTTCGGGTTCAAATCCCGAGTGGGCCATCTCTGCTTGAGGGGAAAACGTCCCAAGAAAGCGTCAGACTTCGCAAATCCGGGCGAACGGTCGACTGACTGTCGGTAGGCAGGAGCAGGCCACTTTGTCGGCTCTCGTCCGACTTAGGTGTGCCAACTGTGTGCACAACTGCTTATACACAAGCAAGGCTTGGTGAGGCCCAGTGCCGCTCAGAACGGCCGGAATTCGGACAATGCGAGGCAGTCCGGCACGAGAGCGGCCCGAATCTAAAGGCCTTTGAACAATTCTGAAATGGACTTGTCGAAGGAACCGGCTAAAGCGGCAATCGTGTTCAGCCGAGGCTCGGTGCGACCCTTTTCGAGTTCCAAAAGCGTGCTCTTTGCAACGCCGCTATGAATAGCAAGATACGTGAAGCTCCAGCCGCGAGCCTCCCGCAAGCGCCTGATTCTCTGACCGAATCTGATCTGCAGCGAGGAGGTTGTCGGCCTTGCCATCGTACCGATTCTGCGGTACAGTGTTTGGCCTCGGTACCGCTACTCCGGTACGGTGCCTCTTTCAGAGTTCGCGATTTGAGGCTGTGCCCGCGAGGGGGTGTTTTGGTAGCGGGATCGAAAGCTACACCGAGCACAGCCTCCCTCCACGGCTACGCCGCCGACCTCCCGCTAGCTGGGTCGCAGGACGATAGTGTTTGGTGCGCAATGAATGACCGTTGTTTTTCAGGCCGTGCCCCTTGGCGGCGAGTATTGCGACTTTTGTTGCTCTCGCCCGATTTTCAAGCTCTATCACTGCAGCAACTTTGAATTGTGTGGACGGGCAGTCTTCGCGTCAGCACCAACGGGATTGTGGGCCTCCTGCAGGACTTGCTCTGAACTAGTGGACGGAAACCAGTGGAACCGCCTGACCCAGCGGGCGTTGCGTAAATTCCTGAGGCGGCACCAGGTGCCGCGTCACGAAGTACCTACTCTTTCGGCACAGTTTGCCGAAATCCATCGCCTATTCGCTGAGCATCTGCTCAAGGAGCCATAGGCTTTGATCATCAAACGTCTACAGCGTTCAGGCAACTCTGCACAACAGATGATCTCTCTTATGTGGGAACCAAGGTAATGGACATCACCTTTGAATGGCGGTTTCGCTGAGTGAATTTCAGCGCACGCTCAAACCGCTCGGCACAGATTGGACTCTATTCTTCTATCGAGTATCACCACGTAATGCCGAGGCACTGTTTTCGAGATGAGCAAATTTGGGCATCAAATCCAACACCCTGGTTAGGGTTTCCATCGGTGACACTTTAAGAGCTCTGGAGATCTCGATCATGGCCGTCAGCGTTGGGGTGTGTTTTCGGTGCTCCAAAGCTCCAATATATTTCTCCTCGTAGCCGCTCTCCTCTCCCACCTTGCCCTGTTTCATTTTTGCCTCCTTTCGAAGTTCAACGAGGACCCGGGCAAAGGCTGCCCTCACGACGGGTTCTTTTGGGTGCCGAGGCTCTTTGCCGCCCGGTTTCTTCATAGGCGGCTAAATAATTACGCTTTACCAACTATAGTTCCACCAAGTATACTATCCTTTTTGGGGATTCTTGCAGTGGGGTTGAAAATGGCAGTGGTTCTAGCGAAGGGGGCGTGTGTCTCGTCTGCGATACCGGTTGCGGGGAAGCAACTTCTCGACTCGCTCGACGAACTCTGCTCCGGAAATATGCAGCGTGTCTGCGAGTTCAAGAATCGTTGTAAGAGAGGGGCTATATTTGCCGCGCTCAAGAAGGCTGATGTATTTGGGATGGTAGC
>Ga0187880_1000326_pt1 | contig 41777 bp, 39 predicted proteins | sample June2016WEW_19_4_FD_132998 | JGI IMG/M metagenome (GOLD analysis project Ga0187880, IMG submission 132998) | Peatland microbial communities from SPRUCE experiment site at the Marcell Experimental Forest, Minnesota, USA - June2016WEW_19_40 | ecosystem: Environmental > Terrestrial > Soil >... | reverse complement strand
TATGAGCGGTCGACCAGCCAAGTCGGGACTGCTTCTGACGCTCGGAGATCACCGCGTCGATCGCCGTGGCTTGGAAATGTCTCAACGAGTGCAGATGCAACTCGGAGGCCACGTCAGCCGCCTTGCGAGCCTTGGCAAAGGCATGCGAGAGCGTGTCGGGGTGCATGGGTGCGGTGCCGCCTGGCTCCATCGACAAGATGAAGTCGCTCTCGAGGAGTCGGACTTCGGCGATCCGAGCGAGCTCTGTTTGCGCAAGGCGGAGCTGTTCGAGCACTTCCAAGGTTCCGGCGTCAATCGCAATCCGGCGGATGCTCGCCCTCGTCTTCGGCGCCTTCGACGCAGCGCCTTCGGGAGCGGCGATGACGGACTCGTTTATGGAGAGTGTTGCCTCCGCCACATCGAGATCCGACCAGCGAAGCGCACACGCCTCTCCCCGTCTCATACCGGTGGCGGCAATGACGACCAGCCCAGACCGGTATCGGATATCGAGGGATTCGGCTGCGCGCAATATCGCGAGGACCTCGCCCAGCGTCGGTGCACGGACCGGCTCGGGCAACTCGGCCCGGGTGAAGACCGGAAGCTCGGTGTCGGTCACAGGGTTGGACAGAGCGTTTCCGCTCCACTTGCGCGCCAAACGGCAGGCCCGGTGGAGGACCGAGCGCGAGTACCGAATGGTCTCGCGTCCGACCCCGTCCGCCTTCAGCTTCCGGAAGAACCGCTCGACGTCATCGGGCCCGACCGACTCGATACGCCGACAGCCGATCGTGTCACGGATGTGGATACGCCAGACGCTCTCGTAGCGTTGGGCAGTGGTGGGGCTCAGATCCTGCCAGCCGTTCTCCCGCCAGCCGGCAATGGCGTCGTTGAACGTGGTCGTTGGGCCCCACTGGCGCTGGGCGTCATCAGGTACCCGAGCTGGCGCCTGGTCCTGCTTCACGATCAGCCGCGCGAGCTCCTTCTCAGCCGCTCGCCGCGAGCCACGGAACAGGCGACTCTGGTGGCGGACACGCCCCGAGCCGTCACGGCCGAGGAACACTCGGAGCTCCCAGGCGTCGGGTCCTCGATCTGGACGAGCACGCATGCTCCCGGACATCGGCCATCTCTCCAAGTCCTGTCCCGACTGATGTTGGGACAACTGTTGGGACAAAGCCTAGTCGAGGGGCATTCGCCGACGCTCCAACGCATCTACAGGGGCTTATTTGGAGCCCGAGATGGGATTCGAACCCATGACCTGCGCATTACGAGTGCGCTGCTCTACCACTGAGCTACCCGGGCGGCTCTCTGACAGCTGGGTGCCGGCGTCGACTGGAAGCACACCGGTCCTGGCCTGGTCATCGTAGGCGCGACCAACCCCGACCGGACACTTCGCCCCGTTGGCAGACGACGCGTCGGGCCGACGCTGCCGCTCAGAGCGCCCGGCGCCGGTAGCGGCGGACGGACACCGGAGCGAGCACCGCGAGGATACCGAGCGACCACACGACTGCCCAGAGGACCGTGGAGCTCATGCGACCGGTGCCGACGATGCTCGTGAAAGGTGGGAAGACCAAGTCCGGTTTGGCCACCCCCGACATAAGGTCGCGCGCCGCGTTCACGACGATGGACACAGGCTGATGCTGGGCGAAACCCTGCAGCCAGCCCGGCATCGTCTGCAACGGGACGAAGGCCGACGACGCGAAGGTGAGCGGAAAAAGGACCGGGAACGACATCAGCTGCGCTGTCTCGCTGTTGGGTGCCGAGAGGCCGACGAACGCGAATCCCCAGCTCAGCGCGTAGGCGAACAACAAGAGGAGCAGGATACCGGCTAGGTACTCTCCGACGTTGGTCCCGATGCGGTAGCCCACGGCGTACCCGACGGCCGTCATCAGGATCATCACGAAAAGGTTTCGGCACAGGTCGGCCGTCGTCCGGCCGCCGAGCACCGCCCAGCGCGACATGGGAAGGGCGCGGAACCTCTCGATGAGGCCCTTTTGCAGGTCCTCGGCGAGGCCGATGGACGTGCCGATCGAACCGAAGGCGACAGTCTGCACGAATATGCCCGGCATGAGGAACTGCACGTAGTGGTAGCCGGGCGTCGGGATCGCACCCCCGAACACGTAGCGGAACAACAGGACGAACATGATGGGCTGCACGCTGGAGAAGAAGATCGCCTCGGGCAAGCGCGTGTAGGCGATGAGATTGCGCTTGGTCACCGTCAGCATGTCGGCAATGGCCCAGTAGAGCCGGCCACGCGACGGTGATGGATCGACGACCGGGGTTGGCCGTGCTGGGATCGTGGTCGTGGTCATCAGCGCCGGCCCCTTCTGTGTCTTTGCAGGCGTTCGTTCGTGCTCGGAGGACTCTCGGCTCCTTCGGCGAGTTCGGCTTCGGCACGGTGTCCTGTTAGGGACAGGAAGACATCGTCGAGGCTCGGCTCGCGCAGCGCCAGCGTCGTCGGGGCGATGCCCTCCGCCTCTAGGATCCTCAGTGCTTCGGTGACGATGCGAGGGCCGTCGTTCACGTTGACCTCCACCGTGCGTCCGTAGACGACGGGTGCCTTTTCGTTGACTGTCTTGAGCGCTTGCGCGGCGCGCAGCGCGGTCGGTTCGTCATCAAGACCGAGGTCGAGAACGGTCACGCCCATGTTCGCCTTCAGCGTGGCCGGCGTTCCGGCCGCGATCACTTTGCCGTGGTTGATCACCACCAGGTGCTCGGCGAGCCGATCGGCCTCCTCCAGGTACTGAGTCGTGAGGAGCACTGTTGTGCCCTCGGCGACGAGACCTTCGATCATGGTCCACACATCCGCGCGGCTCGCCGGGTCCAAGCCGGTGGTCGGCTCGTCGAGGAAGAGGACCCTCGGATGGGCGACCAGTGATGCTGCGACGTCGAGGCGTCTGCGCATTCCTCCGGAATACGTCTTCGTCGGGCGGTTCGCCGCGTCGGAGAGGCCGAACTGCTCGAGAAGCGAGGACGAGCGCTCTTTCAGCTGCCCCTTGGGCATGTGATTGAGCCTTCCTGTCATCCAGAGGTTTTCGGCACCCGTGAGATTCTCGTCGACGGCCGCGAACTGACCGGCAAGGCCGATCAATCTGCGGACGACGTCAGGCTCGGTCGTGACGTCGTGACCCAGCACCCGGGCCACGCCGCTGTCAGGTTGGAGCACTGTCGTGAGAATCCGCACAGCAGTGGTCTTGCCGGCTCCGTTCGGACCGAGCAGCCCAAAGATCGTGCCTTGTTCCACGGCGAAGCTGACACCGTCGAGGGCCCGCACGCTCTTGCCGAATGACTTGTGCAGATCCTCAAGTTCAATGGCGAGCGTCATGCTGGTCTCCTTGCGGGCACTCGTCCGGGCCATGCGTGAGGGAACAACCAAAAACTGTATTATTTGAACATCAAATATATTAGTAACTAAGGTAAATCATGAGCAACGAGAAACGCAAGCGCAGTCTCGAGGAGCTGACCCACGCTCTCCGGACGTTCCTGTCCGCGTCGGATGCCTTTGACGAGGCACTCGGAGGTGTGCTCGGGTTGAACGCCACCGACGTCCGTTGCGTCGACCTCCTCGACCAGTACGGCACCATGACCGCCGGTGCTCTCGCAGCCGTGGCGGGGCTCAGCACCGGTGCCGTGACCTTCCTGCTCGATCGCCTGGAGCGTGCCGGTTTTGTGCGCCGCGTCCGCGACGACCAGGACCGCAGGCGGGTGCTCGTCGAGCTCGCCCCGTTTGCCAGGGCTCAGATATCCGAGCTGCACGCAGGACTCCACGAAGCTTTGAAGGGGTCCGCGCAGCACTTTTCGATGTCCGACCTTGAAAGCATCATCACGTTCCTGCGCGAGGGGGCGAAGCTCTACGAGGCACAGGTCGCTCTGCTCTGCTCGCAGATCCCTGCGGGGACCACGTCGCGCACGTCCGCCGCAAGAGCGGCCATCAAAGCGGCGGTGAAGGCGCAGGCGAAGGCCGAGGCTTTGGAGAAGCTCGAGCAGACAGCACGCAAGCTCCAGGCGAAGGCGAGCGAGCTCCAGCGCAAGGCTGGGCGGCTCTAGTCGGCCCGGTTCGCGCCCCCGGCGCTTCAAGAGTTGAGCGGCCGGCCGGCTGCCAGGTTGGTGAGCAGGGCGACGAGCTCGGCACGGGAAACCTTGCCTAGAACCTCGCCCAGGATCCTGCCCTGCCCGCTGACGAAAACAGTGGCCGGCAGGTCGCCGACGCCGAAACGGGTGGCCAGGGAGATGCTTGCGATGCCTGGAGCCTCCGCAACCGGGTAAGCGGCCCCGGCCCGGCGCACCATTGCCAGGGCCGCTGCTGGCGACGGGTCGTTGACGTCGACCCCGAGGAAGTGGATCCTCGTCAGTTTCTTGTCGGCGACCGCCGCGAACGTCCCGAGCTCGGACTGACAAGCGACACAGGTCGACTGGAACCAGTTCACCACGGCCGGACCGTTGTCCAGCACTGCCCGGGTCAGTCTTCCGCCGCTACCGAGGCGCGCGAGATTGAAACCTGGAACCTTGGCCGGAGACGCGTACAGGACGAGGTTCGCGTACTTCGACGTCGGGACCTCCCGAGATATCACCGTTGCGTACGCGACGAACCCGGCACCGGCCAGGAGCAACGCGGTGAGACCGGCCGCAGCGGCATGCTTCCGGTGTCGGGACGCGTCCCTGGGCCGGCGTCGAGGTGACGGGCCGGTGGCCAGTGCAGCGGGCTCTTTCTCGCTCCCGGGTCGACTCTCACGGCCCATCGCCGCATGGTAGTTCCGTGTCCCGCCCTCCCGGCATTCAGGAACCGTGTCCCACCACCTCTTATTGTGGCGTTGCCGCCACGAAACAGGCGGGCCGGGGGAGGAGAGAGAGGAGACAACCGATGAGCGTATTGGCCGTCGACGTGGGGACGAGTGGCGTCCGTGCTGCCGTCGTGCGGCCCGACTCCTCGGTCGATCACGTCCATCAGGTCCAGGTGCTGCCGAGCACGCCCTCCCAGGGCTTCGTCGAGTTCGACGCGGCCGAGATCGCCAGGGCCGTTCTCGAGGTGTCCATCGCCGCACTTGCAGAAGGCGGGAGTGTCGACGCGGTGGGAATCAGCAGCCAACGTGCGTCTACGGTCGTCTGGGACCGAGCGACGGGTGAACCTGTCGGGCCCGGGATCGGGTGGCAGGACCTCCGCACAGTGGGGTATTGCCTGGCGCTGCAGGCACAGGGGGTCCGTCTCGCGCCCAACCAGAGCGCGACCAAGCTGGCGGTGCTCTTGGACATAGCCGACCCGGACCGGTCGCGCGACCTGTGCGCGGGAACCGTGGACACCTGGATCGCGTGGACGCTCTCGCGGGGCAGCTTGCATGTATCCGACAGGAGCAACCTCGCCGTCACCGGACTGCTCGACGGCAACGCCGCCGAGTGGGACGACGCGGTGCTCGAAGTGCTGAGGATCCCGCGAAGCGTCCTTCCACGCCCGGTTGACTCCCTGGGTGTGCTCGGCGAAGCGGGCGCGTTGCCGGGAGCACCGCCGATCGCCGGGTTGGCCGGTGACCAGCAGGCGTCGCTGGTCGGTCAGGGCTGCGTGCGGCCCGGACTCGCCAAGGCGACCTTCGGCACCGGGGCGATGCTCGACCTTTGCGTCGGAGGAATGCGCCCAGCCTTTCCCCGTCGCGGGCCGGGAGGCACTTTCCCGATCGTGGCCTGGAGCCGGGGCGGCAAGCTCACCTGGGGAATCGAGGCCATCATGATGTCAGCCGGCAGCTGCGTCGAGTGGCTCCGCGACGACCTTGGAATCTTGTCGTCAGTCGCCGAGTCGGACGCTCTGGCCGCCTCGTGCACCGACTCGGGCGGAGTCTGGTTCGTGCCGGCGCTCCTCGGTCTCGGCACTCCCCTGTGGGACTACGGTGCCCGCGGCACGCTCCTCGGGCTCACGCGTGGCTCTGGGAGAGCCGAGGTCGCGCGCGCGGTGCTGGAAGGGATAGCGCACCGCGGTGCCGACCTTCTTGAGGCTTCGGAGACGGACTCGGGCCTCTCGATCGGTTCCCTCCGCGTCGACGGGGGCATGAGTGCGAACCGGACGTTCACACAGGCGCTCGCGAATGCCATCGGCCGCCCGGTCGAGATCTCCGCTGTCACCGAGGCGACGACGCTCGGTGCCGCCTACCTGGCCGGAGTCGCGGTCGGCACCTGGGAGAACCTCGAGGAGGCATCGTCCGGGCTTCAGCCCAGGGCTGTCATCGAGCCCACGCGGCGTTCCGACCGCCAGCGGTGGCTCGAGGCTCGCGGCCGGGCGCTACGGACGGTACCGGAGCTGTCCGACCTGGATTTCTGACTCACGTCGCCGCAGGCGTTCCGATTGGGTTGGCCGATGCCGGACCAGCTGAGGGCGGTCTCGGCCGCCGTCAGCTGGTCCGGCCCCGATCCGTGATGTCGAAGTCGCGGGTTGGTGCGGACCCGTTCCCTGAGGTGACACCGAGTCTCGGAGAGGCCTTGACGTCCTGGCGAGCCCCCACCCGTGCTGCGGCTCGCGCCCTGGCCGTGGATCGTGCCCTCCTGCGGCGTATGAGGCGCTCGTAGCGCAGGCCGGGATGAAACAGGGTGAAAAGCAGCAGACCGAAGACAATTGCCGCGAACGGGATGATGGCGTTCGACTCGGGCGCGAAGAGCGGGAACAGCACGAAACCGGAGAGTGCCGCGGTCCAGGTCCACAGGATCACGACCGTTCGGCGTGGTCCATGGCCGAGCCGCACGAGCCGGTGGTGAACATGGTCGTTGTCCGGGGTGTCGATTCCGGTGCCCTTGGCCATGCGCCGGACGTATGCGAAAGCCATGTCGGAGATGGGGACTCCGAGAATGAAGAGGGGAAGGAACAGCGGCGCGTAGAAGAAGTACGTCTGGCCGCTCACTCCCTCGGTGCGCCCACCGATCTCCATCGTGGCGGCAGCCATCAAGAGCCCGAGGAAAAGCGCACCGGCATCGCCCATGAACACCCTTGCGGGATTGAAGTTGTGCGGGAGGAAGCCGATGCAGACCCCGCAGGTGATCACAGCGATGAGCGGTCCGAGGTTCGTGGACTGCAACACGCCGAGCTCGACGAGCCGCAGTCCGTACACGGCGAGCGCGCCCGAGGCAATGGCGACGATGCCGGCCGCGAGCCCGTCCAGCCCGTCGATGAGGTTGATCGCGTTCGTGATGCCGATCACCCACAAGGCGGTGATCAAAGGAGTGAGGTCCGAGGAGAGCACCACCGTGCCAGCGAGGGGGATCTTCAGCCAGAACATCGTGGCGCCGAGGAACACGAGCATCATCGCCGCGAGCACTTGCCCCGCCACCTTCGCCGGAGCGGAGATCTCGCGGGCGTCGTCGAGAAGCCCCACGCCCAAAATGACCGCAGCTCCGAGCGCGACACCCAGAGGTTCGGAGGAACCCTGGAAGATCGCGTTCAGGTGCCCGACGTGGTCAGCGACGACCATCGCGATGCAAAAGGCGATGAACATCGCGGGACCGCCGCCATAGGGGATGGGGTGGTGGTGGAGGTGGCGCTCGTCGGGCACGGCGACGTGGGAGAAGCGAGCCGCCACGCGCCGGAGCGGGAACGTCAGCAGGTAGCTGCATAGCGCGGCGATCCCGCCGACGAGGGCATAGTCGCCGATCGGTGGCATGGCAGGCCCGGCTCAGACCACGACCAGCTGGGTGGTCGTGGTCGTCGTGTCCTTGACGATCGTCGCGAGCGGCACCGAGGAGGGTGGAGGCACTACATGCACGGGCTCTCCCCACCTGCTCACCACAAGGCTCGCCGTGAATCGGCTCGCACCGACCGCCGCGGGCATCACACCGTCGAACGCGATGGGGAGCGAACCGGATCCCTTCGTCACCTGGAGCTCGCCTGTCGCATGATCCTTGGCTGTGACACCTTCACCTATCCAGGCTCCGGAGATCTCAATGTCGCTCCGGTCGTCGTATGTGGCCGCTCTCTCCCCGGTGATAGGTGGCGAGAGCGCGAGCTCCGACACCACCGAGCCGACCGTGAGAGCGGCGGCGGTGCTCTGGTAGACGGAGTCGGCGGGCACGACCGAGACCCATTGGCCCGCAGCGGCCGCGGACTGAGGCGCCGTCAAGTTGATGAGCACTTCGATCGCGGCGGCGTCGCCCCGGAAGTACGCTTCGTCGCCGACCAGTTCGATGTCGATCCTTGCCTTGGCCCCTTCATACGAGACGACGATCGTCTGGGACCCCGATGTCTGGTTGACGTCGCCGACGATCGTGGTCGTGAGCTCGTTGCCGACCGATGTGGAGACATAGTGCAGCGAGGGGCGCGATCTCCCGTTCTGGAGCGCCGTCCTCATGGCTCGGGCAGCTGCATTGTTGGCCCCGGTGCCAAGCGCGGCCTGGAGGGTCGTCGTGGATGCCGCAGTGCTCGGCACGCTCGCGATCGTCGTCGAAGTGGCCGACGGCGTGCTGCTGCAAGCCGACGCCCCGATGCCGACGGCGACAAGACCGAGGGCGACCAAGAGCTTGCGCACGCTGAGAGGCTACCTCCGGGGGCAGGCTGAAACCTTTGCGCCTGTGATCGGCGGAGGGCGACGCGGCACCTGCGGACTGACACCCGGCTCGGCGCGTCTCAGCTCAGCCCGGCCCGGTTGCAGATGTGTTCGGCAATCGCGAACGACGCTGTCGCGGCGGGAGAAGGAGCGTTACGGACGTCCAGGATGCTGCCCCTCAAGTCGAGCCAGAAGTCGTCGACCAGTGACCCGTCACGAAGCATCGCCTGGGCTCGGATACCGGCCACGGCTGGCTCCAGGTCGCCGGCGGTCAGCTCCGGGACGTAGCGGCGAACCGCCGAGGCAAAGCCTCTCCTGTTCGTCGCGTGCGAGATCTCCCGCACGCCCGCGCGCCAATTCGACATCACAAAATGAGGAAAGCCCGGCCAGGTCAGCGTTTCTCTGACGTCCGGCCAACTGAACGCCGATCGCGCGTAGTTGTCGCGCGAAAAACCGAGGAAGGCGTTCGGCCCGACTAGCACCTCATCGTGCACAGTCCTCGTGAGGTGAATCCCCAAGAACGGGTACCGGGGATCCGGCACCGGGTAGACGAGTCCTCGTACCAGGTGCTGCGCGGCAGGTCGCAGCCGATAGTACGACCCCCGGAACGGGACTATCCGAGGCTCGGCGTCAGCTCCGGAACGGAGGGCCAACCGGTCAGACTGGAGACCCGCGCAGACGATGGCGAAGTCGCAGTCGAAATATCCGGCGTGCACTCCGGCCATGTCCAGCCGCACGAGGCCATCGGACCGGGGCAGGACGGACCTCACCTCGGTCCCGAGCCAAAGTTGCCCCGAGGCGGCAATCTCTTTCGCAAGAGCGCCGGTGACGGCACTGAAATCGACAACAGCCGTAGAAGGCGAATGTATGGCGCGAAGGCCCACGACATGTGGCTCCAGTTCGCGCAAGGCCGGCCCCTCCACGACCCGCAGGCCGGGCACGCCGTTTTGCACACCGCGTTCGAACAGGTTCTGGAGCCTCTCCAGTTCCGCCTCGTCGACTGCGACGACGAGTTTGCCGCAGGTCTCGACCGGAATGGAATGTTCCTCGCAGTAACTCCTCAAGAGCCGGCCGCCTGTAACGCACAGCTCCGCCTTTAACGAACCGGGCTGGTAGTAGAGGCCGGAGTGGATCACTCCGCTGTTGTGGCCGCTTTGATGCGATCCGACCGTGTTCTCCTTTTCGATCACCACGACGCTTGCGCTCGGGTTGGCCCGTAGCAGCTGTCGGGCGACGGCCAAGCCGACGATCCCGGCTCCGACGACGGCCAGCCGTGTCACGCTCGCCAGCCCCGGTCGTCGTCGCACGTCATTGACGAGCCGAGACCGGTCTCGACCCTCCATAGCCGTTGGGGACGGTTCACGTCGGTGATCTCCCGATTATGTCCCATGCACCGTCACGCGTCATTTCCCCTGCAGTTTCCGGGGCGATCTGGCATTTCGGTCCTGTCGAGGCCGCCTTCCGGGGCCAAAGACGCGGCGTGGGTACAGTAGGGAGATGGATGACGTCGGCCTCGGCGGCCTCTTGCGCCAGGCCGCAGGAGGGGACGCGCAAGCCTGGGGCACGCTGGTCGATCGTTTCGCAGGCCTCGTCTGGGCAGTCGCACGGGGTCATGGGCTCAACAACGCGGATGCCGCGGAGGTCAGCCGGACGACCTGGCTGGCGCTCGCGACGAGCCTCGGGGCCGTCAGTGACCCGGAACGGGTCGGGCCATGGCTCGTGGCGAAGGCCCGGCGCGAAGCCGTCCGCCTCTTGCGGCAAGAGGGGCGCGACGTCTCATCGCAGCGATCGAGCGACTGGGTCAGCGGGGATCGCGGACTCGAGACGATCGACTATCTGGCAAGGCTGGGACGGGGCGCAGGGCCTTGGCGCGCCTTCGAGGCCTTGGACGCGGACTGCAAAGCCTTGCTCCGCGTGCTGCTGGTCGATCCACCTCTGAGCTACGGGGAGCTGAGCGTCGTGTTCGAGATGCCGATCGCCGGCATCGTTCAGCTTCGCGCCCGCTGTCTCGATCGGCTGGGGGACCGAGCTGCGTGCCACCCGCGCCGCTCTCATGGTCGTCGCACCCTTGCGGGCACTGGCGAGGGGAGGGTCCCGTGAGCGGAGACCACCAAGAACCGTCGCAGCCCTCACCCCCCGACAGCGAAACCGCCCACTTTGACTGGCCCAATACCGTAGATGCTGCTCGCGAGGCGACCTTCCAGAGGCTCCGCTCACTGGTGCTCGAGAATGACCCGGTTCCGGCGGAAGTGATCGCCAGCGCCAGGGCGAGCTTCGCCTTGCGTTCCATTGACGACGAGCTGGCCTCACTCGTCTACGACTCGATGACCGACGGCGACCTGTTCGCGGGCGTGCGATCGGGCACACGGGCAGTCCGCCAGCTCAGTTTCGAAGCGGGCGAGCTTGTGCTCGAGATGGAAGTGACCGGCGCCAGGTACCTCGTGGGACAGGTCGTGCCGCCACAGGTCGCCGTCATCGAGCTGCGGCACAGAGGTGGGACCACGAATGTGGAGACCGACGAGCTCGGTTGCTTCCACTTTCGGGCCGTGCCTGAGGGCCCGGTGAGCTTTCGCTGCTGTCCCGCGAGACCTGCAGCGCCTCCGGTCGCCACGAGCTGGATCACGCTCTGAGCAAGCCCGGGGTCTGCCCGCGGGCCTGATCTCATGGCGCGCTCAACTGCCAACGCGTCGCTCGACGCGGCCGAACGTGCCCTGGCTGCGGTCGCTGACGATCCGCTCCGGGCCGAGGCGGCCGCGCTGGAAGTGCTCGCGGACCCACGGGTTGATGCGGAGGCAGCGTCGGTCGCCCACCGCACTGTCGGCCTCGTGGCTCGTGAGACCGGCCAACTGAGCGCCGCGCGACGCCGCCTCCGACGCGCCATCGCCGTCGCCGAGGCGGGGAAGCTGGACCTTCGCGCGATCGAGGCGCGCTTGAGCCTCGTCTTGGCCCTGTTGCAAGGCGGCTACCCGGCCGCGGCGCTGGTCGAGCTCGACCGGGCGGCCGCAGGGGCCCCCCAGGAGCTGCGCGGGCAAGTTCTCATGCAGCGCGCCCTCATCCACATCCGCGTCGGCCGGTTCGAGGAGGCACTCGACGACAGCCGCCGGGCCCTCCCGCTGCTTCGCCGTGCCGGTGACCGTTTGAACGAGGCGAGGCTTCTGTCCAACCGAGGCGTCCTGCACGCCTACCGGGGTGAGCTCGCACGTGCGGAGGCGGACCTCAACAAGGCGCTGCAGCTCTACAACCTCCTCGAACGCGGTATTGCAGCCGCGCAGGTCCTGCACAACCTCGGGTACGTGTCCGCCCTGAAAGGCGACGTCCCTGGCGCCCTCAAGCGATATGACAACGCCGCGCTCCATTTCACCGAGCGGGGCCTCGGCGCTCCGGCCCTTTCGGTCGACCGCGCGGAGCTGCTGCTCTCCGCCAGGTTGCTGCCCGAGGCCCGCGGCCAGATCGACGCCGCTGTGACGACGTTGGAGGCGTCCGGGACCTCACTAGACCTGGCTGAGGCCAGACTTCTGCTGAGCCAGATCGCCCTCGCAGAGGGAGATCTTGTCGTCTCGAGTTCGGCGGCCCGCGCCGCGCGTCGTCAGCTCATCCGCCAGGGTCGGTCGCGGTGGGCGGCACTGGCCCGATTCGTCGAGGCCCAGTCTCGGTGGGCCTCGGGCACCGGGCAGGACCGGGTCCCGGCAGAGGCCGGCGCCCTCGCGGAGGTCCTGCGCGGCCAGCAGTGGTTCTTGCCGAGCCTCGAGTGCCTCCTCATGGGCGCACGTGCCGCTTTGCGAAAGGGCGACATGGACACCGCCAGGTCACTTGTCGCCGGCATCGACAGGCGCACGGCGTCCGGGCCGGCCGCGCTACGCGTGCGCAGCTGGTACGGCGAAGCGCTGGGGCGCCTTGCGGCCGGCAACCGGGCAGGCTCCTTGTCGGCCCTCAGGTCCGGGCTCAAGGTCGCCGAGGACCACCGGGCGACCTTGGGAGCCACCGAACTGCGCGTGCGAACTGCCACTGCCGTTTCCGAGCTCGCCGACCTCGGTCTCGGCCTGGCCTTCGAGTCGCGACGCGCAGTCGAAGTGCTGCGCTGGTCGGAACGGTGGCGTGCAGGTTCGCTGAGCGCCCCGCGAGCAACCCCTCCCGCAGATGAGAGGCTCGCCCGGCTGCTGTCGACTTTGCGCGACATAGTCGCCCGCATCGAGCGCGCCTCGCTCGAAGGAGATGATGTCTGGCCGCTCGTCGCGCAACAGCGAAGGATCGAGCAAGAGATCCGCCAGCGCAGCCGAAGTGAGGAAGGTGATTTCGCCAGAGCGCCGAGATTCCCGGATCCTGCCGCGCTGCGAGAGGCCATCGGCGAACGTGGACTTGTCGAGTACATCGAGCACGACGGCCGGCTTCACGCAGTGACAAGTACCCGGAGACGGTTCAACTTGAGTTGCCTGGCCAGCGCGGCCGAGGTGGCCGCCGAGCTCTCCATGCTCCAGTTCGCTCTGCGCCGCCTGGTGCTCGGTCGCAGTTCTCAACGCAGTCTCGAGGCGGCGGCGGCCCTGCTGGAGCGGTCGTGCAACCGCTTGGGGGATCTCCTGGTCGAGCCGCTGGCTCGCGATCTCGATGGTCGGGACCTCGTCGTGGTGCCCACGGGCGAGCTTCACGCCCTCGCCTGGGCGCTGCTCGTATCACTGCGAGGAAGGGCTGTGACGGTCTCGCCGTCGGCCTCGCTGTGGTACTCGCGTCAGTGCGAGGACCTCTTCGAGCCACAACACTCTGCTGCGGGCGATCGTGAGGTCGTGCTTGTCGCCGGGCCAAGAGTCGCCCACGCAGCCGAAGAGATCAACCGGATCCGGTCGGCGTTTTACCCGGGGGCGCGGACATTGCAAGGACCCGCCGCAACAGCCAAGGCGGTCCTGCGCGCACTCGAACGACGACGCCTCGCCCATGTGGCTGCTCACGGGAGCTTTCGGGCCGACAATCCCCAGTTCTCATCGCTCGCGCTGGCCGATGGCCCGCTCACGGTTTACGACCTCGAAGCCATGGCGCGACCGCCCGAGTGGATCGTGCTCTCGGCCTGCGACACGGGCCGCTCGGAAGTCCATCCCGGTGACGAGCTCATGGGCACGAGCGCGGCGTTGCTGTCGCTCGGGACCCGCGCCATCGTCTCGAGCGTGGCTCCGGTTCCTGATGACGGGGTGATCCCGGTCATGCTCGCCCTCCACAACGAGCTTGCACGAGGGCACGGCTTGGCCAGGGCGCTTGCGACCGCCCAGGCACGTGCCCTTCCCGAGGCGCTCTCGTTCGGAGATCTCGCCTCGGGCGACCGACCAGCCCGTGAGGCGCTGGCAGCTGGAGCCTTTGTCTGCCTTGGCGCTGGTTAAGCTGAGCGAAAAGAGGGGCTTGACGAGCTCGCCGACGGCCACGACAAGACAAGTCCGTGGCTTCGATGATCCCGTGCGGCGGGTTTCTTGGGCTCGGAGGTGAGGTGGCGAGAATGGATCTCGGTACCCGGACCGGGCTTAACCCCGACGGTGACGCAATGACTGGCGAGCACCCGGTTGTTTCCGACGCGTCCGCGGCCGCCAGCTTGTTCGAGAGGATCGTCGACAACATCTCGCGCGTTGTTCAGGGCAACGACGAGGCCATCCGCCTCTCGGTGACTTGCTTGGTCGCAGGTGGCCATCTTCTTGTTGAGGACGTCCCCGGCGTCGGCAAAACGAGCCTCGGCAAGGCCCTGTCGGCCTCGGTGTCGTGCCGTCACCGCCGGATCCAGTTCACTTCCGACCTGCTGCCTTCGGACGTGACCGGCGTGAGTGTCTTCGATGCCACAAAGACCAGCTTCGAGTTCCGACCCGGGCCGATATTCGCCAACATCGTCCTCGGCGACGAGATCAACCGGACCCCGCCGAAGACGCAGTCCGCCCTGCTCGAGTCGATGGAGGAGCGGCAGGTCACCGTCGACGGGAACACCTATAAGCTGCCCGATCCGTTCATGGTCATCGCCACGCAGAACCCGATCGAGCACGAGGGGACGTTCCCGCTGCCAGTGAGCCAGCTCGACCGCTTCCTGCTCAGGATCCAGATCGGCTATCCGGACGAGGAGTCCGAGGTCCTGATGCTCGAGACCCATGGTGTGTCCGAGCCCCTCGAGACGCTCAAGCCTGTTGCCACCCCGGAGGACGTGATTGCGCTCGCAACCCGGGCGCGGGCGGTCCACGTCTCGCCGTTGATCCAGCACTACATCGTGCAGATCGCCAACGCGACTCGGGTCCACCCTTCGGTCGCGCTAGGGATGTCGCCCAGAGCTGCGCTGGCCCTGCAACGGGCGGCGCGGGCCAGGGCGGTGCTGGAGGGGCGCGACTTCGTCGCGCCCGACGACGTCAAGGCAATGGCCTCCTCGGTCATCGGTCACCGTTTGGAGCTGCGGGCGGCCGCGGGCCGCGGCCAAAGCTCCGTGAAGACCGTGCTGGACGAGCTACTGCGCCAGGTGCCCGTGCCCGATCAAACCACTGGGCGCCGATAGCGCACAGAGATGCTCACCGCCCGAGGCCGCCGGACGATCACGCTGGGGCTGATCGCGGGTGCTGCCGGCCGGATCCTGGGCATCCCTGAGCTTTTCGGTCTGGCCAGCGCCTCCATAGTCGTGGCGCTAGTGGCGCTCGCGCGGCTTCACCTCACGAGAGGCACGGTGACGATCACTGCACGTGCAATCCCGCCCATCGTGAACGCGGGCGAACCCGCTGTGCTCGAGCTCACGATCGAACAGTCCGCCACCACGGGATGGCTTTCGGGCCCTGTCACTCTTCTCACCGACTACTCGCAGGGGCCGGGCCTGTGCCAGCCGGCCGAGATCATCGTGCCTCGCCTTGCTCGCGGCGACCGGGCCCAAGCGAGTTTCGAGCTCTCCACCGAGCGGCGCGGTGCGGTCGAGGCCGGAGCCTACGAAGCGGTGAGCTCCGATGCGCTCGGCCTAGCCCGCCGGCGCCTGTCGGTCAGCCGGCCTGCTCGGTGCATCGTGCTGCCGCGCATCGAGCCGCTTGCCACGGTAGTGCCCGAAGGGCTGGATTTGATGAGGGCCGAGAACGGCGTCTCGGCTGCGGAAAGACTCATCGCCGGAACCTCGATGCTCCGACATTACGCGCAGGGAGACGATCTCCGGCGCGTCCACTGGCGCACGACGGCGCGTGTCGGCGAGCTCATGGTTCGCGACGGCGGTGATTTGGACGAGCCGGACCGGATCGCGACCACGGTGCTGCTCGATGTGGGCGACCAGGCGACTCCGGCTGACGAGCTGGACCGGGCAGTCGAGGTTGCCGCGAGCGTCTTGAGTGTCGCGGCCGACGAGTCGATCAGCGGGGTTTCCGGTGCCTACCGCCTCCTCATGACGACCGGTCTGGACACCGGCGGCCAGCGTGGTCACGAGAATCTGCAGAACATGCTGATCGCCCTCGCTGGCGCCGTGCCGCCGCCTACACGCTCGCCGTCGCGTTTCAGCGCGGCCGTTGCGCGCCTCGGCCGGCCCGGTTGCGACGAGGTCCTGGTCATCGTCGGCGCTTTCGGGGAAAGCCAACCCGATGAGGAGCTTCTCGAGGATCTCGCCCGCGTGTACGCGGCCGTCGTGGTCGTTCTGGTGGGTGCCGCTCCTTCTCCGTCACGAAACGGGCATGAAGCCACGTGGCGCGCCGACAACGGCCTCACGGGCTCGCGTGACGCCTTCGAAGTCGGGTCCTATTCACCTCCGCGGCGCGGTCGAAGATCGAGAGCTGGGGTGTTGACGGTGCCACTTGGGCTCCGGAGCTCGCTTGCTGCTGCCTGGAGCCTCGAGCGCGTGGGAACCGTACCCAGACAGAAGATCAACAGCCGCAACGACAGAGCCAAGGAGCTGGCCCGATGAGCGCGTGGCTCGCCCTCGTTGTCACCGACTTGATCGCAGTTGCCAGCTTCGCGCGCTGCTTCACCGGCCCGGGGGAGCTCACTGCAGCGCTGATCACCCTCCTTCTCGCGCACCTCGCGGGCTTCGCGGCACGGGGCGGTGTTTCCGCCATCCGTGCAGCTCCCCGTGTCGAATCCGGGGGCGACGACGGCGACATCAGTCCCCGCGACCGCAAGAGGCGACGCTCGCGAAGCCGGTGGTGGGCATTGGGCATTGTGGTTGGCGTGTTCCTACCCGTCGTGTTCGTCCTCGGGCCGGCATTCATCTGGGCTGGCCATGGCATTTGGCACACGATGCCGAGGGACCTCCGGACCGCTTGGGCCACCTTCTTTTTCAGGGTTGCTCCCGTGCCCGAGCTGCCGGGCCTCGTTCTGGCCACGGCTTGGGCGGCCGGCGCCGCGGGCCTGGCGACCGAGCTGCTCTCGTCCACGCGGAGGATCCCGGCAGTCTTCGCGCTCGTGCCGGCGCTCGCTCTTTACCTCGTTGCCTCTGGCCTGGGCACCGACAGTTGGCGGGTGCTCGGTCTCGCCTTGATGGCAGGCTCTGCGTGCTGGTACCTCGTCGCGATCGTGCGCGAGCGCGAACAGGCCCAAGGCGTCCTCGTCGCGTCCTCGGACAGCGGACTCAGCCCCGGCGAGCGCGCCGCGTCCTACCGTGCAGGCGCCGTGATGCTGCGCATGGCGGTGCTCGCAGCCCTCGCGGCAGCCGTCGTCGGTTTGAACCTCCCCGGTGCGCGCAGTGCGGCGCTTGTCACTTGGCATGGCACCAGAGCCACAGCCAGTGGTGCCGCCACATCGCTTCAAGGGGGGAACACGCAGCAAGGTGTCCAGGTCAGCACGCTCGTGCAGGTCGCCGAGGAGGAGGTTGAGGATCCGTCCAGCCCCCTTTTCACCGTGCACTCCGCCACGCCCACCCGGGAAATGATTACAGCGTTGGATGATTTCAACGGCAACAGCTGGGCCGGGACGCCATCGCAAGCCTCCGCACCGCTGCGGTCCTTCTCACCGCCGCTGCGTGCCGACGAGCGCCAGCCCCCGCCTGCAATCGTGGAAGGGCCGGGCCACGAGCAGTTGGTTCAGCTTTTCGAGGTGTCAGGGCTCAGCGGTGATCGTGTCCTACCGAGCTGGGGAACCCCGTTCGCAGTCGCGGACGCGGGCCACGCGGAGAGGGAGGCGTCGGGCGGCTCAATCGTCGCGAACGTCCCGGTCCGACGCGGGTCGGTGTACGCCGTGGATTCGCTTGTGTCCGATCCGTCCCCGGCCGAGCTCGAGACGGACTCTCCGGAGACGTCCAATCCTTTGGACCTGCAACTTCCAAAGCCCGTGCCGGCACCGCTCGTCAAGCTCGCCCGGAACCTCGTGGTTGGCGCGACCACGGCCTACCAAAAGGCACTCGACCTCGACGCGTACCTGACCTCCCCGAAGTTCCGTTATCAGCTTCCCCTGCGTGGCGATGGAGGTGTGGTCACGCCGTCTCCGGGCTACGGCGGGCTGCTGAGCTTCCTGTTCAAGACCCGGACTGGCTACTGCCAGCAATTCGCCACAGCCTTCGCCGTGCTTGCCCGCATCGACAAGCTCCCCACACGCATCGCGGTCGGGTTCCTCCCCGGGACTCCGGTCGGCCACGACGAGTGGCAGGTCGACGGGAGCGACACCCATGCCTGGCCGCAGGTGCAGTTCGAGAACTACGGATGGGTCGACTTCGAGCCCACTCCCGGCACGAACGTGAAAGGGTCCTCGGCTCCTGGCCTGTCGACTATCACTGCGACGACGGTTCCGGTGTCGACGCCGACGGGCTCGACAAGCGGGCACAACCTTCGTCCCCCGCCGGGAGGCGGAGCCTCCACTCCCAAGCTCGGTCGTCACGGGGGCGGAGCCCGTCGAATGCGGGCTTCGCTGGCGATCTGGCTTCTCGTACTCCCCGCCGGCCTGCTTTGCTGGGCGGGGGGCCTCGGGTGGTGGCGACGGTCGCGGCGACGCCGTTCGCGCCGGGAGCCGAGTGCCGGGATTCTCGCGGCCTGGAGCGAGGCGTTGCGGACCCTCGACCTCGCCGGCATCCGCCGTCGCCGCGCCGAGACCTATATGGAGCTGGCGCGGCGGGTCAGCTCGACCAGGATGTTGTCCGGAGAGGCTGAGCTCGCCTTTTCGAACCTGGCCCGGTTCGCGACAGCCGCTTCCTATGCCGGCTCGCCGCCCAGGGACTTCGCCGCCCGTCAGGCGACGCTCGACGCCAGGACGGTCGTCCGCTCCGCCCGGCGCAGGGTCGCGCGCTGGCAGCTCGTCGCGGCCGCCCTCGACCCGAGGAGCCTTCATTGATCAAGGGCCGTTCCCCGGCCGTGACAGCCGGGGACTAGGGTGCGGTCGTGGCCGATCAAGCGACTTTCGCGGACGACACCACCGGTTTCATGGACTCGCTGTACACCGCCGCGCTCCGCATGACCCGCAGCCCGTCAGACGCTCAGGACCTGGTTCAAGAGACCTACCTGAAGGCCTACCGCGGCTACGGCGGCTTCGAGGCGGGCACGAATCTCAAGGCCTGGCTCTACCGCATCCTCACGAACACGTTCATCAACTCCTACAGGTCCAAGAAGCGCCATCCCGAAGAGACCGAGCTCGACGACGTCGAGGAGCTCTACCTGTTCCGGCGCATGAGTGGCCGCGACGGTGGCATCGGCCGGAGCGCCGAGGACGAGGCCTTGGACTGGATCACAGACGACGAGGTGAAAGCCGCGGTGGAGTCGCTGCCGGAGAGCTTCCGGATGACGGTTCTTCTGGCGGATGTGGAGGGGTTCTCCTACAAGGAGATCGCGGACATCATGGACGTCCCGATCGGAACGGTCATGAGTCGCCTTCATCGTGGAAGAAGGGCGCTCGAGAAGACGTTGCACGACTTCGGAGTGGCGCGAGGTTTCGTAACGGCCCCGTGAAGGGTGAAATATCGGATGGAGCTTGCATGAAGGGCGACAAGGGCGGCATGAACATCAACTGCCGGGAAGCGCTGCACAGCGTCTACCACTTTCTCGACGGCGAGATGACGCCCGAACGACGTGACCAGATCGCTCGCCATATCGACAAGTGCGCTCCCTGTCTCAAAGCATTCGGCTTTGAGACCGAGATCAGAAGACTCATCGCCGACCGGTGCCGGGACAAGGTGCCCGAGGAGCTCAAGAACCGCATCGCGGCCGTGATCGCCCATGAGCACAAGCTCGGGGCAGGAACCGGCGGCGTCGCCGAGAGCGCGGAGCACTGACCGTTTCGGATCTTACGGCTGGGCCGCCCTACGATGCTGATATGACGCCTCAGTCCGAGCCGGTCGCCTGGGATGTCGCCGAACGGGTTGCCGGACGCGTTGCGCGGCGTACAGACACCCGGATCGACTGGGCGACTCTTCGTTCCCTCGTGATCGACTTTGAGGAGGTCACGGCCCAGGCGGAGGCGCTGGTAGAGGAGTCCACTGGCCTGCGTTCGCTCGTCGGTCCTGCGCGGGCGCAGGTTGCCACGCGCGAGGAATGGATTCACGCCAACGTCTCCTCGTTTCGGCGCTTGCTCGGCCCTGTGCTGGCCCGTGCCGGCAAGAGCGGCGAGGGCCTTTCAGGCCTTCTCGGACCGGTGGGGCGGGTGGCTGCCGGAGCCGAGATGGGCGTCGTGCTGGGGTGGATGTCCGGGCGGGTCCTCGGCCAGTACGACCTGCTGTTCGCAGACGGCGATTCACCCCAGGACGCCGTTTACTACGTGGGGCCGAACATCGTCTCACTGGAGCGCCGGCACGGGTTCGAACCCCGGGAGTTCCGGCTCTGGATCGCGTTGCACGAGCTGACGCACCGTGCCCAGTTCACTGGCGTGCCGTGGCTGCGAGGCCACTTCCTCGATCTCGTCGAACGCAGTGTCGCCATCGCCTCGCCCGAACCGCGCCAGGTGATGGAGGCAATCGGGCGGATGGCTGTCGACATCATGTCCGGTAGGAACCCGCTGGCGGAGTCCGGCCTCGTCGGTGCTCTCGCCTCGCCGGCGCAGCTGGAAACGCTCCGCTCGATCCAGGGGATGATGAGCCTGCTAGAGGGTCACGGCGACGTCACGATGGACCGTGCCGCTCGGGACCTAATCCCGAGTGCGGCGCGCTTTTCCCAGGTCCTGCGCGCGAGGCGCGAGTCGGCCAGCGGTCTCGTGAAGCTCTTCCAGCAGCTGATCGGGCTGGAGGCGAAGCTGCGCCAGTACGGGGACGGGGCGCGTTTCGTGCGGGAGGTCGAGGATGCCGGCGGTCCGGAGCTCTTGGCGCTCGCCTGGCAAGGCCCCGAGAATCTGCCGAGCGCGGCGGAGATCCAGGCCCCTGACCGCTGGGTGTCGCGCGTGCGGGGTCTGGCGCTCGAGCCGGCGTGACGCGCCCGCTGCGGGCACGGGCGCAGGAAGCCGCCGTTCCGCTCATCGGACGTTGCTCGTTCCCGGGCCCCGGCTCGCTGCTTGCATGTGCGGTATCAGGAGGCGCGGACTCCCTCGCCCTCTTGGTGCTGGCTGCTGTGGCCGGCTGCGAGGTGGTTGCCCATCACGTCGACCACGGCTTGCGGGATGACTCCCACCAGGATGTCCGTGTTGTGAACGAGGTCGCCGGCGAGCTCGGCATCGACGTCGTCGTGCACCGGGTGAGCCTCAGAGCTGGTCCCAATCTCGAGGCGCGGGCGCGCTCGGCCCGGCTCGGCGCCATGCCGGCCGGGGTAGCGACCGGCCACACGGCCGACGATCAGGCAGAGACCGTCCTCCTCAACCTGCTGCGGGGCGCCGCCACCGACGGCCTCGCGGCCATGCGTTCTGGGCCGCGGCACCCGATTCTCGCCCTGCGCAGGGCCGAGACCCACGCGTTGTGCGCGCGGCTCGGTCTGCACCCTGTCGAGGACCCGACGAACAGCGACCCTGCCTACCTGCGCAACCGGATCCGTCATGAGCTGATCCCCGTGCTGTGCGAGCTCGCAGGCCGTGACGTCGTGCCGGTCCTTGCCCGTCAGGCGGGGTTGTTGGCCGACGACGCGGCCCTGCTCGGCGAGCTGGCCGCAGTGCTCGACCCGACCGACGCCCGGGCGATAGCGAACGCCCCCGCTCCTCTCGGGCGTCGCGCCCTGCGTGAATGGTTGCGGTGTGGTCACCCTCCTGACCTCGCGACCGTGGACCGGGTGCTGTCGGTCGCCGCCGGGAAGACACTTGCCGCCGATGTCGGCTCGGGGCGGAACGTCCGCCGTTCCCGGGGCCGACTGCGCCTCGAGCAGGCGCGCGCTCCGGTGCCCGCACAACCCCTCGACCACGACGTTCTTTCGTGCGGGCCAGGCGTGCCCGACTAGTCTCGGCTGAAATGGGCGATCTTGGTGACCAGGGAACTTCCGGAGCGGAACCGGGAATGCCGTCCCAGCCGTCCGGCGTCATGAGCGTGTGGGACGCCGACCCGGCTCTGGGCAAGGTCGTCCTCTCGGTCGATCAGATCGCCAAACGGGTCGCTGAGCTGGGAAAGATGATCACGGCCGACTACGCCAGCCGGCCCCCTTTGCTCGTCGGGGTGCTGAAGGGCGCCTTCATATTCCTCGCCGATCTCGCCCGGCAGATCCAGCTGCCGCTGGAACTCGACTTCATGGCCGTGTCGTCCTACGGGCGCTCGACCAAGACCAGTGGCGTGGTACGGATCCTGAAGGACCTCGACATCGACCTCACGGGTCGTCACGTCCTGATCGTCGAGGACATCCTCGACAGCGGTCTCACGCTCTCTTACCTGCGCAAGAGCCTTCTTGCCCGCGGTCCGGAGAGCCTCGCCGTCTGCTCTTTGCTCGTAAAGCGGAGCGTCGAGCCGCGGCCGGACCTCGAGATCGCCTACGTCGGGTTCCACATCGAGCCCGAGTTCGTCGTGGGCTACGGCCTCGACGTCGCCGAGCGCTACCGCAACCTTCCCGACATCCGCGTCTATGTGGCCGGGGAGCCCGCGTGACATCGTCGACGGCCGAGGTGTCTTTTTGCCGGTCCCATCCATGACCGACTTGGAGGATGAGCCCGTTCCCACCGCCGAGGTCCGCGGATCGGTCGACCGGGAGCGGGTCCGCCGGGCCGTCCGGGAGCTCCTGGCAGCCATCGGCGAGGATCCCGACCGGGAGGGCCTTGTGCGCACGCCTTCGCGGGTGGCCGAGATGTACGGCGATCTCTTCGACGAGGCCGGTGAAGACCCGGCGAGGTTCCTCACCGTCACGTTTGCCGCCGAACATGACGAGATGGTCATGGTCCGTGACATCCCGTTCGCGTCGCTGTGCGAGCATCACATGGTCCCCTTCCTGGGCAGGGCTCACGTCGCCTACATCCCGAGCAAGGACGGGCGGATCACGGGACTTTCGAAGCTGGCTCGTGTCGTCGACGCTGTAGCGGGTCGCCTTCAGGTTCAAGAGCGCATGACGACCCAGATCGCCGACGCGATCGAATCGGCGCTCTCCCCGCGAGGCGTGCTCGTCGTGATCGAAGCCGAGCACCTCTGCATGTCCATGCGAGGCGTTCGTAAGCCCGGAGCCATCACGGTGACCTCGGCGGTGCGAGGCCTGTTCCGCACCGACCCGAGGACTCGGGCAGAAGCGATGGGACACGTGCGAGGTAGGGGCGGCTGAACCTCTACGCTTGAGGTGTGGTCCCCCTCGTGATGGGCGTGCTGAACGTCACATCCGACTCGTTCTCAGATGGCGGTCTCTACCTGGACTACGAGGCTGCTGTGCGCCGCGGGCGCGAAATGGTGGCCGAGGGGGCGGATCTGGTCGACATTGGTGGTGAGTCGACGCGACCAGGTGCCGGAACGGTCTCGCCGGACGAGGAGCTGCGCCGCGTCGTGCCCGTGGTCGAGGCGCTTGCCGGGGAGGTCCGGGTGTCGGTCGACACGGCCAAGGCGTCGGTCGCTCATGCTGCGCTCAGAGCAGGGGCAAGCTTGCTGAACGACGTCTCCTCGAGCTTGGCGGCGGTTGCCGCCGAGCACGGTGCAGGTTTCGTCGCAATGCATTGCAAGGGAACTCCGGCGGACATGCAGGTCGATCCCCGTTACGACGACGTCGTCGGGGAAGTCACGGTGTTCCTCGAGCGATGCGTCACGCAGGCCCGGGCTGTCGGTGTGACGGAGGTCTACATCGACCCGGGGATCGGGTTCGGCAAATCAGTGCGCCACAATCTCCGGCTGCTGGCTGCGCTCCCGCAGCTCGTCGCGACCGGGGTCCCCGTGCTGGTAGGGACGAGCCGCAAAGGTTTCATCGGCCATCTCGGTGCCGGCGGGTCCCCCGACGGCCGGGTCGGTGACATTCCGCCCCTCGTTGCCAGTGAGCGCTTGGAGGGCTCGCTGGCAACGGCCGTGTGGGCGATGGCGTGCGGGGCTGCGGTCGTGCGGGTCCATGATGTCGCAGCAACCGTCCAGGCGGCTCGACTATTCGGCGAGGTAGCGGCATGAGGGGACGCTGGGCAGCCGGGATCGTTCCGAGGAACTTCTGCTGGATCATCAAGGAGCACCTGGCGGTCAGTGAACGACCGGGCGGCTATGCGCCCAACCATCGCAAGGTCCGCCGCCATGAGGAGCTGTTGTGGCTCCGGGCCCAGGGCTTCACGAGAGTGGTGTCACTGCTCGCGTCGACCCACAATCTCCATGCCTACAACGAGCTCCACCTCGAATGGTCAAGGTTCCCGATTCCGGCCGCCTCGGACACACACGAGGTGCTCTCCGAGCTGTATCCCGCCTTGCACAGCTGGCTGCGAAGTGGTGAACGCGTGCTGCTCCACCAGGAGGAGCTCGGCGACTGCGTGATGGGCGTCGTGGCCGGCTACCTGCTCTGGAGCGAGATACTTCCTGACGGGCCACGAGCCATCACAGCCATGGAACAGCTGCTCCGCCGCCAGATGGGCACCGTCGGGCGCATGATCGTCAGCGTCGTGGAAGAGGTCCCGTCCCTCGGGAGCTTCACCTCTCCCGCTGACCGGGGCGATGGATTACCGGGCAAATCGGCACCACCCGAAGACTGCGGAGCCGGCGCGCAGGGCGATGGGCAGGCGGTGATCGACCGCCCCGTGGTGTCGCTCGAGGCTGAGGCCGGCGAGACAGAAGATGGCGTGGCCACAGTGCCGGAGAGCCGGGAGGCCGGCGACACTGAAGAGGAAACGGGGCCGCCGGCCGGCGGCCCCGGAGAGGGCGAGGTCGCGCCCTTGAGGGCGGACTGGAGTGAGGGCCCGACCGGCAACCTCGCCTAGATGACGGACCGGATCGAATTGCGGGGGCTCAGGTTGCTCGGCCGCCACGGTGCACTCGCGGGCGAGCAGGACACGGCACAGCCGTTCGAGATCGACCTCGAAGTGGAGGCCGATTTCACCGTGGCAGCCCAGGACGATGACCTGGCCAAGACGGTCGACTACTCGCTCGTCGTGGAAAAGGCAACCGAGATCGTTGGTCAGCGGCAGTACCGCCTCCTCGAGGCGCTTGCCGGCGCGATCGCATCCGGGATCCTCGAGATCCCCGCCGTTCAAGCGGTCACGGTGACAGTCCGCAAGCTCCGGCCCCCTGTCGCGGCGGACATGGCGTCCGCCGGGGTGCGGCTTCGGCGGGAGCGTGACGACGTACCCGCATGAGCATGGAGATGTTCCTGGGCCTCGGCTCCAACATGGGCGATCGCCAGAGGTATCTCGAGCTTGCCGTCAAGGTGCTCAAGGGCCTCGACCCGGACCTCAGGGTCTCGCCGGTCTACGAGTCGGCGCCCCTCGGTGGCCCGGGACCCCAGGACAGGTACCTGAATTGCGTCGTCCGGCTCGAGACCGACCTCACCGCCCGCCAGGTCCTCGAGGTCGCGCATGGCTTGGAAGAACTGGCGGGCCGGGTCCGCACCGTGCGCAACGGCCCCCGCACCCTCGACGTCGACATCCTTCTCGTCGGGGACCTCGAGGTCCGCGAGCCCGATCTCCTCGTGCCGCACCCGAGGATGAACGAGCGGGGCTTCGTGCTGGCGCCGCTCGAGGACCTCGACGCCTCGCGCGTTCCTGCCGGCTGGCGCGCCCGGCTTGCAGAAACCGACCCGACGTCACTGGACGTGCACCTGGTTGGTAGGCTCGCATGACACTGAGACGCGAACGGCACCTTCTCAAAGGGCCGGAACGAAGAGAGCTCACCATGACCACGGTTCGCATCATCGGACCCGGGCGTGCCGGCCTGTCCTTTGCCGCCGCGCTCACTGCCGTCGGCGTCGAGGTCCGAGGTCCGCTCGGGCGCGGTGACGACGTTTCCCCGGCGGCCGCTGGTGTCGGCGTCCTCTTGCTCACAGTTCCCGACCAGGAGATCGCCGGCGTCGCTTTGGCGGTAAGGCCCGTTCGGTCGACCGTCGTGGCTCATTGCTCGGGGGCTCTCGGCCTAGATGTGCTCGCGCCCCATGAGCGCGTCGCCGCCCTCCACCCGCTCGTGACCCTGCCGGACCCGGCCGTCGGCGCCGCGCGCCTCGGCTCCGGCTGCTACTTCGCCCTGGCCGGGGACCGGGCCGTCGCCGACCTCGTCGCGGCGCTCGGTGGGCGCAGCCTCCAGATCCCGCCGGACGCGAGGGCCGGATACCACGCCGCCGCCTGCGTTGCGTCCAACCACCTGGTGGCGCTCCTCGGCCAAGTACAGCGCATGGCCGCATCTGTCGGCCTTCCCCTCGAAGTCTTCCTGCCGCTCGCCCAGGGGGCTCTCGATGATGTCTGCCGGCTCGGACCGGCCGCGGCGCTGACGGGCCCGGTCGCGCGCGGGGACCTCAACACGATCGAGCGCCACCGCCAAGTCCTGGACCCCGCAGAGTTGGGCGGCTATGACGCCGGGGTCGACCTCGCGCGCCGGCTCGTGACCTCGGACCGGTGAAGGTGGCCGGACCCGGCCGGCCGGCGACCTGCGGGACCGGCTCGTGGAGGTAGTCACCACTCGCGACGCATTCCGGAACTCGATGTCGGCCGCGCGCCAGAAGGGCTCTTGGCTCGGCCTCGTGCCCACGATGGGAGCGTTCCATCCGGGCCACATGTCGCTCGTGGCGGCCGCGGCTTCGCAGTGCGACGTGGTGGCCGTGAGCATCTTCGTGAACCCGCTCCAGTTCTCTTCGGCTGCGGACCTCGCCCGGTACCCGGCCAACTTGGAGAGGGACCTCGCGATGGCACAAACAGCCGGCGTGGGTATCGTGTTCGCGCCTTCCGTGAGCGAGATGTACCCCCGGGGAGAACCGGAGACAAGGGTCCAGCCCGGACCACTCGCTGACCGTCTGGAGGGCGCTTCCCGGCCTGGTCATTTTGCCGGCGTCGCGACGGTCGTCACCAAGCTGCTGTCCGTTTCGGGGCGTTGCCGTGCGTTCTTCGGCGAGAAGGACTTCCAGCAACTCGTGATCGTGCGGCGCCTCGTGGCGGACCTCGATCTCGACACCGAGGTCGTCGCCTGCCCGACGGTTCGCGAGCCGGACGGCCTTGCCTGCTCGAGTCGCAACCGCCGGCTCGGGCCCGAAGACCGACGCGCCGCGGCGGTGCTGTTCAGAGCGCTCGAGGCGGGACGTGACGCCGTTGTCAGAGACGGTCGCCAGGCTGAAGACGTGGAGGCGACGATGGCCCGTGTGGTTGCGGCAGAGCCGCGGGCCAGATTGGATTATGGAGTTGTGGTCGATCCCGTCACGTTCGCATCCCCGGCGTTGCTCGCCGGCGAGCTTCGTCTCCTGATCGCGGCTCGTGTCGGGCCGGTCCGCCTGATCGACAACCTGGGCGTGGGGGCATGACAGCAAGGCATCCGCTCCTCTTCAGGCGGGCCGTGTGGTGCGCTTGGCCGTGAACCCGTTCGAGCGGCTCGACGTCCTCGTGGTGGGGAGCGGGGTGGCGGGCCTGTCCGCGGCTGTCCGCCTCGCCGAGCTTGGCGGCGCCAGGGTCGGTGTCCTCACCAAGGGCGAGCTGGAGCAGTCGACGACGCGCTGGGCCCAGGGGGGCATCGCCGCGGTGTTGCCCGGCGACGAGGACTCGACGGACCTTCACCTGGCGGACACGCTCCGCGCAGGGGCCGGGTTGTGCGACCAGGCCGCAGTTCGCGTACTCGTCGACGAAGGCTCCGAGCGGGTGCACGAGCTCATAGCGCTCGGCGCCGTCTTCGACAGGGGTCCTGGAGGTCACCTTTCCAGGGCGAGGGAAGGCGGTCACTCGACAGCGCGCGTCCTGCACGCGGGCGGCACCGCGACCGGCGCGGAAGTGGAGCGCGCGCTCGTCGAGGCAGTGCGAGACAGTGCCGCGGCGATACTCGAGGATTGGTTCGCCCTCGATCTCGTTGGCGATGGGGTCCGCTGCACCGGTGTGGCAGCGCTCGACCCCGCGGGCGGGCTGCAGCGCGTCGAGGCCTCCCACGTGGTTCTCGCGTGCGGCGGCGCGGGACAGATGTACGCGGTCACGACCAACCCCGTCGAGGCGACCGGCGACGGCATCGCCATGGCCTTGCGGGCCGGGGTCCCGGTTGCCGACGTGGAGTTCGTCCAGTTCCACCCGACAGCGCTTCATCACGCGGCCATGCCGCGCCCGCTCATCTCAGAAGCACTTCGCGGCCACGGGGCGGTGCTGCGCGACGGCGCGGGCAACCGGTTCGTGGACGAGCTCCTCCCGCGTGACCTCGTGAGCCGGGCGATCGCCGTCAAGCTGGCGGAGGAGGGCAGCGAACACGTGTGGCTGGACGCGACGGGCCTGGAAGACTTCGGGCGAAGGTTCCCGACGATCGCGGAAACACTGCAGGAGGCCGGGTTCGATCCGACGCATGACTGGTTGCCGGTCGCGCCGGCAGCCCACTACCTGTCCGGCGGAGTTCTCGTCGACCTCGACGGCGCGACAGCGCTCCCGGGGCTCTGGGCGGCAGGTGAGGTCGCCTGCAGCGGCGTCCACGGCGCCAACCGCCTTGCCTCGAACTCGCTCTTGGAGGGCATGGTGTTCGGCGCCCGCTGTGTCGACGCCATCCTGTCAGGTCGCGACGGGCCCGGCCCGACAGGCGCGCTCGCAGGCCTCGGTTCCGGACCGGGCGAAGCACGGCCTGGCGTTTCGCACTCCGGGCCGATTGCCGTGCGGCCGGTATCGGACTGCCGTTGCGGTGCAGAGCTTCCCCGAGCTCCGTCCCGAACAGTCGCTGCCTCGCCGGCCAGCGACGCCGCCACGCAACGCGCCGCTTTGCAGGCAGCGATGACCAATTGGGCCGGTGTCGTCCGTGACGCCTCTTCGCTCGCGCGGGCCCTTGCAGCCGTGAACGGCGTGCCGGCTGGTCTTGGACCGACGCTGGATCGTGCGACGGCCGAGGTGCGGAACCTCACCGACGTTTCCAGGGCCTTGTTGGAGGCCGCGACCGAACGCGAGGAGACGCGCGGGTCCCAGGCGCGCTCGGACTTCCCGGAGACGTCTTCGGACTTTCTTTGCAGGTTGTCCCACGGGGCCCGCCACGGCGTGCAGCCCGGAGACCAGAATCGGCACGAGTCAGCCGTGTCGGCCCCATGACGATGTCGGCCCCGCCGTACCGAGACGACGTCCACCCGCCGGCTGCGGCGGTCCGCGAGGCCGTGACGGTGGCACTCGCCGAGGATCTCCTCCCGCTCGGTGACCTGTCCGCCGCGCTGTTGCCCGAACAGTCCCGCGGACGAGCCGCCTTCGTTGCCCGCGCGTCGGGGGTTGTGGCAGGCACTCGTTGCGTCGAGGTGACCTGCAGCCAGGTCGATCCGGACCTCGAGGTGACCTGGCTCGTCGGAGAGGGCGGCGAGATCGGCGCGGGCGGCGTTATAGGGCGGGTCGAGGGCCGGTTGCGCTCCCTGCTCACCGCCGAGCGGACCGCGCTCAACTTTCTCTGTCATCTCTCGGGTGTGGCGACCTCAACCAGGCGTTATGTCGAGGCCGCCAAGGATGCCAACCCGTTCGCGAGGATTTGGGACACCCGCAAGACCACGCCCGGACTGCGATCCCTCGAGAAGGCAGCCGTAAGGGCAGGAGGCGCCGCCAACCACCGGGGCAGCCTCTCCGAGGGAGTGCTGATCAAGGACAACCACCTCGTCGGCCTCTCGATCAGCGACGCGGTCTGCAAAGCGCTCGAGTGGTGGCCGGGCCGCATGGTCGAGGTCGAGTGCGAGCGACCAGCGCAGGTGAGCGAGGCACTTGACGCCGGGGCGACCCTCGTCATGTGCGACAACATGACCCCGGACGAGGTCCGGGCATGTGTCCAGCTCGTGCGCAGCCACCCCCGCGGGGCCACGGGCTCAGTCCTGGTCGAGGCTTCGGGCGGCGTCAATCTTGAGAACGTCGCCGCCTACGCGAGGGCGGAGGCAGACGTGATCTCGGTCGGTGCCCTCACCCATTCGGTCATCGCACTCGACATCGGGCTCGATCTGGAAAGTGTGACCTTCGGCGCCGGCTGACGCTCCGCGCTGAGGCGCACCCGGCGACGACCTCACGAGCCGGCCCAGGTCAGCCGACGTGCCCGGTGACGTAAGCCTTGGTGCGGGCGTCGTTGGGGGTGTCGAACACCTGGTCCGTCGGACCGACCTCGACGAGCTCGCCGACACGGTCCTCTCCGAGAAGGAAGACGGCAACGTTGTCCGAGACACGCGCGGCCTGGAACATGTTGTGGGTGACCAGGGCGATCGTCACCTCACCGGAGAGGTGCCTGATTAGGTCCTCGATCTTTGCCGTGGCCACCGGATCGAGTGCCGAGCACGGCTCGTCCATCAGGAGCACTTCCGGCTCGATGGCGAGAGCGCGCGCGATGCACAGGCGTTGCTGCTGGCCGCCGGACAGGCGCAACGCGGGTTGGTGGAGGCGATCCTTGACGATGTCCCACAGGGCTGCGTTGTGAAGCGCGGCTATGCCCATCTCGCGAAGAAGACGCTTGTTGCGGACGCCGTTGAAGCGCAGCCCTGAGATCACATTGTCGAAGATGCTCATCGTCGGGAAGGGATTCGGCCTTTGGAACACCATCCCGATCCGGCTGCGCAGTACCTCGGGCAGAACGTCCGGCCCGTAGACCTCGAGGCTGCCGAGCCGGACGCTTCCTCGAACGGCACCTCCTGTGTGGTCGTGGAGCCGGTTGATGGCACGCAGCACACTCGTCTTGCCACACCCGGACGGACCGACGAGCGCGGTCACCTGACGGGCGGGCATCTCAAGGGTGACATTGCGGACAGCGACGTGGTCCCCGAAAGTGATGCTTACGTCCTCGAGCGTGACGGCAGTGCCGTAAGGTCCGGGACCCGGTCGTTCTGCCGGCGTTCTCGTCTCTCGGGCCAACAGCGCCGTCCGGTTGTCGACATGCGCCCGCCGGTTGGACGCGTCGCTCAGGTTCTGGTCTGTGTTGGCGTCGTGTCGCTTCATCGTGTTTTCCTGTTGAGTGTCCAAGCGATTGTCCGGGCGGTCACGCTCAGGATCAGCACGAGGGTGAGGAGCACCAGTGCGGTCCCCCACGCGGTCTGCTGAGCGTCCGGGAATGGCTGTGTCGCGTCGTTGAAGATGAGCAAGGTCATCGCGAATGTGGGCGAAGCCACCGTGAACAAGAGCGGCGCCGTCTCGCCCACGCCGCGGGCCAATGCCAACAGGTTGCCGGTGACAACTCCCGGCAGCGCTCCCCGCAACACGACTGAGCGGGCCACGCGCGACCGTCGCGCGCCGAGCGAGATCCCCGCTTCCCACAGGTCCACGGAAACGGTCCGCATGGCCTCCTCGTTGGCCCGGACCATGATGGGCAGCATCAGGACTCCGAGTGCGAAGCCGGCCGCCACGTTCGAGAAATGGTGGAACCGCTCGACATAGACGGCATAAGCGAAGATTCCGATGATGATCGATGGCACACCGGACATCACATCGGCGCTGAAGCGGATCGACGACGCGATCGCTCCCGCGCGCTCGAACAGGAACAGGGCGATGAACAGCCCCAGCGGCACTGCCAAGGCGACGGCATAGGCGACGATCTCACCGGAGCCGACGATCGCGGTGGAGATACCGCCGCCCGGTACTCCCTCCGGCGTGGGGGCATGCAGCAGGAAACCGATGCTCAGTGCCCCCGCCCCTTTGGAGACGGTGGCTATGACGAGGGCGACCAGAGGTGTCACACCGATCAGCACCGCGATCAGGCAGATCACCTGCATGGCGCGCCCGGTCATGCGTCGCCTGCGAATCGAGTGGCGGGCGCAGTCGCGCACCACGACCCGCCGCCGGGCTACCGCGGCGACTCCCATGTCCGGGATTGCGCTGTCTGGGACCCCCGCGGAGCGGAGCGTTCTCATACGACGGCTCCCCGGACACCGAGCAGGCGGCGGCCACCTCTTCTGCGGACGAGAAGCTGCCCTGCGACATTGACCAGGATCGTCAACAGGAGCAGGATGCCGGCCAGCGCGATCACCGCGCTCGTGCCCAGTCCGGGGGATGCCTCTGCGAACTGGTTGACGATGGCAGATCCGAGTGTCGCCCCGGGGGCGAGGAGCGAATGGGGGATGGCCGGGCGGTTGCCGATCACCAGAGCCACAGCGATGCTCTCACCGAGCGCCCGCCCGACGGCCAGCGTGATGGCGGCGGCGATGCCCGACCGTGCGCCGGGCAACACGGTGCGCCGGACCACTTGCCAATGGGTGGCGCCCAGCGCCATCGCCGCCTCCCTGTCGGCGAGGGGCACCCCGCCGAGGGCGGTCCGGCTCAACGCGACGACAGTCGGCAGGGTCATGATGGCGAGGACAACCGACGCGAGCAGCACACTCGGTCCGTAGGCGGGACCGTGAAAGAACCAACCGAGGACCGGGAGCCGTTCGAGCGCGGGTTCGACGTCGGTGGCGAACAACGGGGAGAGTACGAGCAGCGCCCAGAGGCCAACGACGATGCTCGGCACCGCGGCGAGGAATTCGATCGAGGTCGACAACGGCCCCGCTAGCCACCGCGGTATCAATTCGGAGAGAGACACGGAAATGCCGAGGCCGATCGGCACGACAATGATCATGGCCACCAACGTGGTGATCACGGTCCCGGCGACAAGGGTCCCACCCGCATAGTCGCCGGCATCAGGGTTCCAGGTCCCTGACCAAAGGAAGCTCAAGCCCGAGTGGGCGAAAGCCTGGCTCGACTGTGACACGATGCTGACAATCAAGCCGATCACCAGGGCAGCAAAAAGCCCGGCGCCTCCCCAACGGACGATCGCGTACAGCGGGCTCGAGGGAAGGCGCCGACGCTTGCGCCATGGTCGCAGGGCCTGCGAACCGTCGTCGCCCTCACCTGCCACCGATGACCCGGCGACAGGCGAGGGCGGCAACGAGGCAATCAGATCGCTCACGGCTTCAGCAGCGCTAGCCGTGCCTAAGACTGCAATTCAGCCAGAGTCGTCTTGGCAAGTTGAGCGACATTCGCCGGAAGCGGCGAGTAGCCGAGCGATTTCGCCTGCTGTTGTCCGGTGGTCACGACGTAGTGGAAGAGCTTGTCGAGCGCCGCGCTCTTGGCGGCGTTCGCCTGCTTCTTGTAAAGCAACGTCCAGCTGAAGTTGGCCAACGGGTAGGTCGACGGGCCGGATTCGTCGATGATCGAGAAATTGGTGGCGCTCAGGTGCGTCGCCTGGGCTCCGGCTTGGCCGATCGTGTAGGAGGACGGCAGAACGTATGCGCCTGACCCGTTCTCCAACGCCGCATTGGTGAAGCCGGCCTTCGAGGCGTATCCGAACGAGACGTAGCCGATCGCGCCGGGCGTGGCCTTTATGAATGTGGCGACGCCGGTGTTGAGCTGCTCGCCCTCGCCCAGGTCCGGCAACGGCCATGACGTGGACGGTTTCGACGTACCGATCTTCAGTTTCCAGTTGAGCGAGGTTGCGATGAGATACTGATCGAGGTCCCATCCCGGCCCGGAGGAGTCGGCACGGTGGACGGGCACGATCGCGAGCTTCGGCAGGTTCGAGACGCCGGAGACCTTGGCGATCACCGGACTGTCCCAGTTCGTGATCGCTCCGTCGAAGATCGCCGCAAGCGTGGGCCCGTCGAGGTGCAGGCCGTTCGGAGCGCCCGGCACGTTGTAGCTGATCGCCACACCTCCCAGCTCCACAGGCACCTGCAGGACCGTGCCCCCCTTTGCCGCGGCCAGGGCAGATGCAGACATGGGGATCTCCGAGTCGCCGAAGTCCACCGTGTTCTCCTGGATGTCCTTGATGCCGACGCTGCTGCCCGCGGGCGAATAGTTGACGGTCACTTTCGCGTGGAGCTGCTCGTAGTCGTAGAAGACTTTCTCGAAGAACGGCGCGATGGAGTTGGCTCCAGCGCCGTCGAGCGTGATGGCGCTCGTTGCCGCCGGGCTGGCGGCGGAGTTCGCCACGCTCAGCCAGCACGGTGCAATGAGGACGGCGGCGAGTGCAAACAGGACGTGTGCGATGCGGCTTCGTTTCACTGATTTCCCCCTCGAGAGTCGATCGATTCGGTTGACGATTATTGAACGTTAATCTATGTGTTCACTAGAAATAATAGCATCAAATGAACTGCCAACTTTCGTCAGTCTCCTTTTTGGAGCGGTGCCGCGCCGGAGAGGGCGCGAAGCGAGCTAGCCGGGGGCGAGGCTTCTTGACGGCTGCAATGCCACCTGGACGCGTTCGATGCCGCCGCCGACGGCTTCCCGCTGGGTCGAAGTCGGCTCGCTGCAGCAGAACCAAGATTCGCTGAGCCGCGGCCTCGGTCCGGCCGACCCACTCGAACGGCTTCCGCGGCGGGGCCGGGTCATGGCCGCGCGCGTGGCTTGGAGCGACATGTAGGCGCGGACGTGACCTTCCACTTCCTCGAACATGTCCTCTGCCGCCGCGGGTCCCGTTGCGGTGCCCGCCGCCTCCACGAGTGTCTCGAGCTCTCTTTGGAGTTCGTCGAGCCCCGGCTCGTCGGCTGTCCAGACCCAGCTCAGCTTGGTGGAGTCGTAGCGCTCGAGCCGCGACTTGACCTCCGGTGCCGACAGCAGGAGGGAGCCTTCTGGGATCAGCAGCCGGATCGTGTACTGGACCGCGTCGACGTTTGACACAAGGTCGTGGGCGACGACGAAATCGAGCATCGCGCCGAGCTCGGCCGCTTTCGTCCACGGCGTGAAGGGCAGCCACGATGGCCGGACTTCAATCCCGTGGCCCCGCAGCAAGGTCACTGCCGCGCTCTCGTCAGCGGCCGTGTGAGCTTTGTCCAAGATGCGAAGAGTCGTGTCGTCGACCGACTCGAAGGCCGACACGACAAACAGGCAGCCGGCTTTCGCCAAGCCCGTCCACAGATCCTCGTGGGCCAGGATGTGCTCGACCTTGGTCGTGCAGTCGAAGCTCAGATCCGGGAACGAGGAATGGACCGCCTGGGTGACGCGCACGGCATGGCGGGGCCCGTTGAGGAAGTCAGGGTCGGCAAAGGTCACATGCTTTGCGCCCATCGCCACGAGCTGGGACACGTCCCTCACGACAACCTCTTCGGGCACGACGCGAAGGCGCCCGTCGTACACCACGGGCAACGGGCAGTGCCTGCAGCGATGCGAGCAGCCGTGGCTCGCCTCCACGGCGCCCGCGAGCCGCTCCTCGCCGCCCAGCACGAGCCGGGCGTAACGCTCCAACGGCGGCAGCAGATCGCGTGCCGGCGTGATGAAGCCACTCCGGCCCAGGTGCACGACGACGTCGCCCGTCGCGTCCGGCGCGACCGCCCCGCTGCCCCCGTTCACCCATGCGAGCAGGGCGGGCTCGTACTCCCCGACGATCACCAGGTCAGCCACGCCCGCGGTCAAATCGCGGCTCATGGCTGCGTACAGGCCGTACAAGCAGATCGGCAGCCCCGGGCGCCGCGCGCGCACGGAAGCCGCAAGAGCCACGGCCATCCGCATCGCGGTGTGCATCGGAACCGAGAAGGCGACTGCTTCGGCCCAGTCCACGAGCGCCGGGTCCCACGGTTCGACAGACACGTCGATGGCGCACACATCGTGACCGCCGGCCCGAAGGGCCGCTGCTGGGGAGGCAACGTGCACGGGTTGGTGCCCCAGCTCATAGGTGGAGACCAGAAGAACGCGCACGCTGGCACGCTATAGCCGTCGCGTTCCTGTGCCGTGCGGCGACGGCTCCGCCGAGCGATGGCCTTAACATGGGACCGCCCGCCTTCCAGTGAGGACATCTGATGAGTGACAGCGGCAACAGCGGTAGCGACGGCGTCCCGGTTCTTCGTCTGACGGCGCAGGCACTGGGCGAGATCCTCGCTTTGAGGGACGCCGAGTCCGCCCCCGAGTCGCTGGCCCTGTGCGTGGAGATCAGTGGCACGCGCGACGACGCCTACACCTACGACATGTACTTCCAACCCACCTCGGACGCGGCGCCAGGCGACTGGATCGACTCTCTGGACGGTCTCGCCCTGATCGTGCCGGGACAGAGCGTCGAGAGGATACGTGGTTCGGTCCTGGACCTGAGCCCGGACGCGGACGGCGGTGGGGGGATGGTCATCAAGAACCCGAACCGGCCGCCTCCTGCCCGGCGGAGCCCGGCGATGACCGGGCCGCCGCCGGACCTGAGCGGCGATGTCGCACAGCGGCTCCTCCAGGTCCTGAATGAGCAGATCAACCCTGCCATAGCAGCCCACGGCGGACGCGCGGACCTGGTGGCGGTAGAGGACGACACCGCCTACCTGCGTCTCTCGGGTGGGTGCGCCGGTTGTGGCATGGCTGCGGTGACGCTCAGCCAGGGCATCGAGGTGGCCATCCGTGAGAGCGTGCCGGAGATCGTCAACATCGTCGACGTGACCGACCACGCGTCCGGGACCAACCCCTATTACGAGGCCGCGAAGAAATAGTCAGCCGGCAGTTGGTTATTCCTGCTGGCGCGCGGCTCAGGTCTCGGCGAAACGGCGGATGTCAGCGGCGGCATAGGACTCGGCGACGGCGTCGATCCGAGCTGTGGCCTCGACGTTGCGCACCACCTCAACAAGGCGCGGCCCGGGGATGGCGCAGGTCGTCTCGTCGCCCGGTAGGCCGGTGCGGGTCCGGCTGAGCGTGCACCCGAGACTGGCTGCCACCTGGCCCTGCTCCTTGGCAAGGGCGACGACGCGACACTGCGGCTTGCCGCCGATCTGCAGTCCGACCCTTAGCTGAATCTCCACCGGGACTCGCGGGCAGCGGGCGGCCGCCAAATTTCTGCCTGCGGCACATCCCGGCTCTTGGTCCCAGATTAGGCGGATCGTGCCACGAAGGAGCTTTTGCGCCAGGACCACTCAACGCGAACGGGCAGGCGACGCTCCTCATCCCCACCAGAACGACGCGGCGATGACGACGTAAAGACCCACGAGGCAGGCTCCCTCGAGCCAGGTCGACTCCCCGTCCAGCACGACGACAGCCGCGATCAAAGTCGTGAGAGCGAGAACGACGCCGAGCAAGGGTGACAGCACCAGAGTGAGCTGAGCGCCGCCTATGACCCCAGAGAGGAGCACCAGGGCTGGGATGAGCACGAGAGCGATCTGTACCGGGCTCTGCAGGATCACCGAGAGGGCGTAGTCGCTCCGGTTGCGGGCGGCGAGCTGGACCCCCACGACGTTCTCGACTGCATTGCCGGCAATTGCGACTACGACGAGCCCTGCGAAGGTCTCTGACATATGGAGCGCCGAGAGCGCGGGGCTGAGTGCGGCGACGAACCAGTCCGACACGAATGCCGCGGCAACGCTCGAAGCGAGCAGCAACGCGACCACGAGCTGGATCGACCAGGCGCCAACCGTGTCACCAGCTTCGTCGCCCAGGTCACCGTGACGCTCGCGCCTGGTCGGCCCGTCGGTTCCAGGCTCGTCGTCCGCAGTTAGATCCTCCGGGGACGGCCGCGGTTCCCGGCGCACCGATCCGGGGGTCGAGAGGAGGAAGACAATCAGCAGCACCACCGCTGAGACGTCGGAAAGGGCGACCTCGTGATGCCTGACGGCGAGGTCGAGGTGTACGCCCAGAGTCGGGATCATGAGGACCGAGACGGCGAGCAGCAGCAGCACCACGATCGTGCGGGCGTCATCTGCGGGGAAATGCTGTGTGCCATGCCTCAGGCCGCCGACGATGAAGGCAAGGCCCAGAACGAGCAGCACGTTGGCGATAATCGATCCGATGAGCGCGGCCTGTACGACGCCGACGAGGCCCGCGCGGAGCGCGAAGATGCCGAAGAAGAGCTCCGGAAGGTTGCCGAGACCCGACTGGACGACGCCGGTCATCCCCGAGCCAAGACGGTCCCCGAGCCGGTCGACACTCCGGCCGACGATGGCGGCAAGGAACCCGAGGGCCAAGGCGGACACGACAAACGGGACGACACGGCCTGTGGGAACGTAGCGGGTGATGGCGGACGCGGCAGTCATGAGCGTGCCGGCGACAAGGAGGCGGACGTCGCCTCGGGAGAGCTTGGAACTCACGGTGGCTGTCTAGCCTGGGACACAGGCGTTGTCGGTTTGAGTCACGGACCCCACTTTCGTGCCACCATACGACGTCCGGCGACGACCGGTTCGGCTTGGCCATCGGGATGATTCGTCCCCTGGTGAGGTAGACAGAGGCATGATGCTGCTCGCTCTAGACGTGGGAAACACACAGACCGTGATCGGGCTGTTCGTATCGGACCGCGGTCCGGGTTCGGACCGGTCTGACAACGGCGGCGGCGAGCCGAAGTCAGCACCGGCCCGCCGTGTCTCAACAGCGGCTGTGCCGGGTGAATTGGCGGACCTGTTGCACCATTGGCGTCTTGCGACCGTCGCCGAACGCACGGCGGACGAGTACGCGCTCCTCGTCACCGAATTGCTCAGGCTGGTTCGGCTCGAGTTCACGGCACCACCCGACGGGGGTGTGGGCGGCATGGTCGTGTCCTCGTCGGTGCCGGAAGTGACCTCGGCGATCAGGGAGATGGCGCATGTCTGGTTCGACGTCCCGCTTGTGGTGGTCGAGCCGGGAATCCGCACCGGGATGCCGATTCTCTACGACAACCCGAAGGACGTCGGCGCGGACCGTGTCGCCAATGCCGTCGGCGCCATCGATCTGTACGGGGGTCCGGCGATTGTCGTCGACATGGGCACCGCGACCACATTCGACGCCATCTCGGGGGCAGGAGAATACCTGGGCGGCGCCATAACGCCCGGGATCGCCATAAGCTTGGACGCCCTCTTCGAACACGCCGCGGCGCTGCGTCGCGTCGAGCTGGTCGCGCCCCGCAACGTAATCGGCAAGTCGACCGTGGAGTCGATCCAGTCGGGTGCCATCTATGGGTACACGGGCCTCGTCGATGCCATGTGCCGGCGTATTGCCGACGAGCTCGGCCCGTCCGCCATCATCGCGACCGGCGGGCTCGCTGGCCTCGTGACGCCCTTGTCGGAGATGATCCAGCACCATGAGCCCTGGCTCACCCTGCACGGGCTTCGCCTTGTCTTCGAGCGCAACGCGGCGCACGACGGGAGTGGGAGAGAGACGTGAGGGAGATCGGATACCGTTTCGAGACGACGTCGGGTGCAGGCGACGTGGCCCGCTCGTTTACCCACCTCGAAACTGGTGAGGAATCCGGTGTGACGGTGGCCGCCGCCGGCCGCATCATGCGGTCCCGGCCCCAGGGCAAGCTCGCCTTTGCTGAGCTCCGGGACTGGACGGGGGGTATTCAGCTGTTCGCGCTCGCGGCCCTGACGCCCGATTTCGAGGAGTTCTGCCGCCTGTCACTCGGTGACTGGATCGGCGTGAGCGGTGAGGTGGTCCGTACCCAACGAGGCGAACTGTCGATCAAGGTAGCGTCCTGGGAGGTGTTGGCACGGGCTCGCCGCGGCTTCGGTGACAAGTGGCACGGCGTCTCCGACCCCGACATCCGTTATCGCCAGCGCGAGCTGGACCTATGGGCGAACGACGGCGTGCGCGAGATCTTCCTTCTGCGTTCCAAGGTCGTGGCCTCGATACGTCGCCGGCTCGCTGCCGCCGGCTTTGTCGAGGTCGAGACGCCGGTACTGCACCCGATTCTCGGCGGTGCGACGGCGCGGCCATTCGTGACGCACTACAACGCGCTCCACACAGACGTGTATCTCCGCATCGCCACGGAGCTCTATCTGAAACGGTGCGTCGTCGGTGGGTTGGAGCGAGTGTTCGAGATCGGCAGGACGTTCCGCAACGAGGGGCTTTCGCCGCGTCACAACCCGGAATTCACGATGCTCGAGCTGTACCAGGCCTACGGCGACTACACCGACATGATGCTGATCTGCGAGGACATCGTCGCAGGAACGGCCGAGGAGCTTCTCGGCACGACAGTAATCGCCTACCAGGGACGCGAGATCGACCTGACGCCGCCGTGGCGGCGAGCGACCCTCGAGGAGCTCATCGCGGAGCACGCCGGGGTCGAGGTGGACCTGTCGATGGGGGCCGAGCACCTGAGGCGCGTGGCGTCCGGGCTGGGCGTGCCGTTCGAACCCTGGTACGGCCCGGGCAAGCTCATCCTCGAGATCTACGAGAAGACGACCGAGTCCGAGCTCTGGGGTCCCGTGTTCGTGTGCGACTACCCACAAGAGGTCTCGCCACTGGCTCGTGAACACCGCTCCAAGCCCGGCTACGTGGAGCGTTTCGAGCCGATCATCGCGGGCCGGGAGGTCGGCAACGCTTTCAGCGAGCTCGCGGATCCCGACGACCAGAGGGCGCGTTTCGAGGAGCAGGAGGCGGAGAGGGCCCTCGGTGACGACGAGGCGATGACCGTCGACTGGGACTACCTGCGGGCTCTAGAGCTAGGCTTGCCGCCGACCGGTGGTCTCGGGCTCGGGATCGACCGGCTCGTGATGCTCTACGCGGACGTGGCAAACATCAAGGAAGTGCTGCTGTTCCCGGCGCTCCGTCCCGAGGACAGACCTCCTGACCCACAGGCGGGTCCGGTGGGATCCAAAGAACCTGAGGTCTGAGCCCGAGGTTCTCGCTCAGCTCGCGAGGACTTTCGCGGTGGAACCCTGGAGGTCGTCGACGACGCTGTAGCCGAACTCGACGAGGGCCTTCGGGATGAGACCCTCACCGAGCCGGGCCGCCGCCGCGGCAGCGGTCCTGGCGTAGTCCCGGGCGATCTCGTGGGCGGCCGAGATGGCCGGCGACGCCGCCACGAGCGCCCGTGCCTCCTCGCGTTCGACCTGGTCGAGCGGGTGCCCGAGAAGGTCGCGGAGCCTCGGGCCCACGGTGGGGTCGAGGAGAGCGCGCTGGACCGGCAGGGTGTAGATGCCTTCAGCGAGGTCCTGCCCCGGCGGCTTGCCGAGCTCGGCCTCGGTGGCGACGACGTCGAGGACGTCGTCGCGGATCTGAAAGACCATGCCGAAAGCCTCGCCGAAGCCCGACAGGTCGTCGACCTGGGACCGGTTGAGGCCGGCGGTCAGGGCACCGATGCGGCACGCCGTCGACATCAGCGCGGCAGTCTTGTTGGAGATGCAGCGCAGGTAGTCATCCTCGTCGCGCTCGATCTGGAACGCTGCTCGCACCTCGGCCACCTGCCCCTGGCAGAGCCGGGCGAGCGTCGCCGCCAGTAGTCCCGCGACTTCGGTACCGAGCTGCGAAGCGATCTCTGCCGCGCGGGCCAGCAGAAAGTCGCCTGCCACGATTGCCACGAGGTTGCCCCAGCGGGCGTTGACGCTCTCCACGCTGCGCCGGCGGGTCGCCTCGTCCATGACGTCGTCGTGATAGAGCGAGGCGAGGTGGACAAGTTCGACGGAAACCGCTCCGAGCAGGATGTCCGCCGTGACATCGTAACCTTGGAGGTAAGACGCGGTGATGGTCAGCGAGGGCCGGAGGCGCTTGCCTCCCGCTTGGATGAGGTGGCTCGCCACCTCGTTCAAGAACGCGTCCTCCCCGAGCACAGAGTCGCGCAGGCACAGCTCAAGCCGAGCGAGATCCTCCTCGCGGATCGGGAGGGCGAAAGGGTCCAGGCTGCTCACCAAGTCCGCCACCTTACGCCAAAGGAGCACCGAACCGACAGCCGGACGCCCACCCCAGTATTCCGCCGCACTGTAATCTTGCCCTCCCAGGTGTTCAATTCAGATCTGCCGTTTGGCCCTGATGGCACCGCTAAGGGTTTGGGGGCCGCAGTCCGATGTTAAGAGGGGGAGCTAGCTTCCGAGGCGGCGGGTTTTCGCGCACCGGACCGGTAGACTTCTCGTACAGGGAAGACCACAAGGGAGTCTGAGTTGTTCGAGCGATTCACCGATCGGGCACGCAGGGTACTGGTCCTGGCTCAGGAGGAAGCACGCCTCTTGAACCACAGTTTCATCGGGACCGAGCACATCCTGCTTGGCCTCATTCACGAGGGCGAGGGAGTCGCGGCCAAGGCGCTGGAGTCCCTCGGCATCTCGCTCGAGGCCGTGCGCGAGAAAGTCGAGGAGACCATCGGACCCGCGGGGTCGGCCCCAACAGGGTCGCCGCCGTTCACGCCGCGGG
>Ga0187880_1000316_pt1 | contig 42215 bp, 37 predicted proteins | sample June2016WEW_19_4_FD_132998 | JGI IMG/M metagenome (GOLD analysis project Ga0187880, IMG submission 132998) | Peatland microbial communities from SPRUCE experiment site at the Marcell Experimental Forest, Minnesota, USA - June2016WEW_19_40 | ecosystem: Environmental > Terrestrial > Soil >... | reverse complement strand
TTCGCAGCCAAGCCGGGATGAGTGAAGAATACGATGCGCCCGTCGGCTGTCGGCGGGCGTTCATCATCGCCGCCCACTGCCAACAAAGTGTAAAACTGCGGACCATCATGACCGCCGTCCACACGGAAGCCAATGAGGATGAGTTCTTCGTGCGGCCGGTGATGAAGAACGTGTAACTCGGGCATGGGGAAATAGTACAGTTGCCAGTGGCCAGTTGCCAGTCGGAAAAACCTGCCGATAGAAGGTGTACGGGTAACAAAGGGTCCTTCGACGCTGCGCTCGTTCAGGATGACAAGGGTGGTGTAGCCGGCTGACAACTGGCAACTGACGGCTGGCTACTGGTTCACTGGCAACTGATTTCCGCAACCGGCCACCGCCGCCATCATCTACACTTGTGGATATGGGAAACACCTTTAAGACCGCATTACTGCTGACCGCATTGACGCTTTTCCTGTTGTTGATGGGCGAAATCTTTGGCGGCCAGCGAGGTATGGCCATCGCCCTCGCGTTCGCCGTCATCATGAATTTCGTTTCCTATTTCTACAGTGACAAAATCGCGCTGGCCATGTACCGAGCGCAGCCTGTCACCCGCGAACAACTGCCGCGCGCCTACCAGGTGGTTGAGCGGCTGACGCAAAAGATCGGCATCCCCATGCCGAAGATGTACGTGATTCCTACCGACTCGCCCAACGCCTTTGCCACCGGACGCAATCCCCAGCACGCGTCGGTGGCGATGACCGAAGGGATCTTGAATTTGCTCACCGACGAGGAACTGGAAGGCGTGCTGGCGCATGAACTGGGACACGTGAAGAACCGTGACATTCTCATCAGCTCGATCGCCGCAACTCTGGCGGGCGCCATCACCATGCTGGCGCGCATGGGCTATTGGGCTTCGCTCTTCGGGGGCATGGGCGGGCGCGACGATCGCGATCGCGGAGGCGGCGGCTTGGTCGGCCTCTTGATGTTGGTCCTCGCGCCGATCGCAGCCACGCTCATTCAGCTTGCGGTTTCGCGATCGCGGGAATACCAGGCCGACGCCACCGGCGCGCAGATCATCGGCAATCCTTATGCTCTGGCCAGCGCGTTGAAAAAGCTCGATGCTGCTCCGAAGCGCATCCCCATGCAGGCTTCGCCGTCGAATGCGCACCTGTTCATCGTCGCGCCGCTGCTCAGCGGCGTCACCTTCGCGAATCTGTTCTCGACCCATCCGCCCATCGCCAAGCGCATCGAGCGGCTTACCGGGCGCCCAGCCGAGCTGGATTATTAGATCTCAGTCGCTTGGAGTTGACGGTTCGCTTTTGGAATGTCATTGCGCCTGAAATTGTCATTACGAGTAAAGCGAGGAATCTGCTTTTTGTTTGCACTGCAGCGACCGTTCGTTCCACTTACTATGCGTCCGTCTCGGTAATATCCCACGATGTCGGATACTAAAATTGGCCGCAGCAAAGTGCGCCTGAACCTGCGGAGGAGTGTGGCGGCGCTAGCGCCGCTGTGGAAAAAGTGCGACTGCCGCGAGAGAATCATCCGCTAAGGTCCTTGGGCGCACCGCCTCTTTCGCGCGCACGAGAGAATCGCCTCCTTTAATTTCTTGCAGTTAGCAGGTGGCAAGGTGATTGCAAATCCTAAAATGGAATGCGAAGCCCAAATGCTCTCCCTTGGCGGTTTACAAGCGGACAGCCGCGGTTCATAATTGGAATTCAGTAATCGGTCGACCCAGGGCACTCACCTTTCTAAACTCACCGAGATTTCTGCATATCCCACATTGTGGGAGGAGAATTATGATACCAAATTCCGACAATCCTAAAGAGGCCAACCCTCGAGAACGTATTTGGTTTTTCCCGGATAAGTTTTGGCGGGCGACCAAGAACATGCCTCCGGACGAAGTTGCGAATCTGATGGCAGAAGTTGAGGGCTACGCCGCCGCCGGCGATGTGCAGGCGCTCCGCAAATATCCTTTTGTGGTGGTTGGAGATCCTTACAAGAAGAAATCGGTTGCCTGATTCAGAATTAAGCGCCTGAGCGCGAGCCGGCGGCTACTTTGCGCGCACGTCCCGCAACGGGAGAGGCGGCCGCCTTGATGGCCTGAGGACGGACCATAATCGGGCACGCGCAGGTCGTCTCCAATAAGTATCGCGCGCGCGCCAGGCGTTCCGCCACCGGACTGATTTCTTGCAGGCCCCGCCCGTAAACAATCAGCATTCCGTCGCGTCGTTCCACCGCAACCCGATCGATCTGCCGATCGTGGGAGAAATCGAAAGCGTCTGCCAGTCTCAGAATGCCCGCGATGGGCAACAGCGCCCTGCGCCGTTTTGGCGTGAGTCCCACAAACGCGGAGTTGCTGGTTTGTGGCAATGCCCCGCCATGATAGCGGGCAATCACGGCGACACACTGCAGTTCCTCGGCGCTCCATCCCAGCGGAGGCTGGAGCCGGCGAATCATGGAATAAGCGCGCTTGCGGTGGCCCTTGGGGCCGCGGCTTCGTCCCACTTCATGCAGCATGGCGGCCGCCTCCAGGATACGGCGGTCCACTGCGTCGGCAATGACGGTCCCCTGCTTCGCCAAGCCGTCGTAAAGTTGCAGCGCCAGCCGGGTCACATGCGCCGAGTGGTTCACGTCCGGATCCAGGAAAGAAGCCCAGGTCCGCAGCTTTTCCAGGGCGGCCTGTTGCAACGAGGGACCGCTGGGCAGTTCCGCGCGCCACACCCGCCAGAGTGAATTCTTGCCCAACATTTTCTGGCGATACAAATCCAGCCGCTGCCGCCGTTCCTCGGCAATCCGCCTGTTCCAACGTTCGCGATCCACGGCCTCAATTCCAGGATGCGCCTTGATCGTGGCCTTCAGCACATCGAAGTCATGCACCTCGCCGAGAGCGTCCTGCAGTTGGCGCAGGTCCTTGGCCCATTGTTCATGGCGCTGCGGAAGAAAATTTTCGCAGGTGTAGCGGAAGCGTTTGATGCCGATGCGCAACTGGTGGTAGCCGACTTGCGTGCGGTTGCGCAGGGCCTGCCGGTGTAACGCGCGCGCGTCCATCCAGCGCTCCAGCGCGAGATGCTGAAACACCAGCCCTTCCAGTGGGACCCGGCCGGCCCGTTTCGCTAACCGCGCATTCAGCGCAGTCCAGCGCTTGCGGTCGAAGTTGTGCAGCGCCTCTTGCGCGGCAGCCTTGAGCTGGCTCTCCTTCTGGCCCAGGGTTGCGAGCAGAACCGGGCGAACCGGATCGTCAGGCGCCGAGAGGCGGGTAACCCATTCCACCATGACCTGCACATCGCGCAGATCGCCCAGGCTGCTGAACAGGGCCTTGCCCAGCTTCTTCATCTCCTTCCACGCCGGATCGGGATCGACGGACAGGAAGCCGTCGGCCATCGAGCGGCAACGGCGAATCGCGACCCGCAGATCGTGCACGGGATCGGCGGCAAATTCATGGCTGGCTTTGTCACACTCCTCCAACGTGCGCTGCGCCCAATAGGCGAGCCCAGCTTTGTTGTCGTGGGTGTGAGGACGAGGCGGCATGAGAGTAAATCCTGTTTGCCTTTACTCTACAGCGATTCCGCGTGTGGGGCAGCAGAAATGGTGGGGGTGTCAGGAGAAGCGTATCGGCTGCGACAATTTTGCATTATTCACGAACTTGAGGATGTCAATTCAAAAAACTATCTTACGAAGGCCAATGCGCCACAACAAAATTTGCGGGCCCTACAGGTACACGCGTTCGGCGCTGCGTAGATTTCGATAGCGCTGAAAAACTGTCTTGTCGCTTTCCAGACCGAGCAGCGACTTGATGGAAGTCCCGCGGAAGGTGTGCGCCAGCATCTTCCACCAGTTGCGCAACACGAACAGCGGTTCATGCGCTATTACCGCCGGAATGTGGCGGGTCTTCATCCAGCGCTCGGCGCGCCATCGCTCGTACTCAATTTCCTCGGGTTGCAGGTGCTGCGTGGCCACCACCGCAGTGGTGCCGTCGTACTCCTCCATCTTGTCGATGACGATCAAATTGCGCGCGCGAAAATCTTTCGTCATCGGCGTACCCGGATAGGGAGTCGGATGCTGGATGTAGGGCCAGTCCACATACTTGCCGGCAAACTCCAGGTTGGCGCGGATGGATTCGCGGGTGTCATCGGGATTGCCGACGATGAGGCCGCCCACCACATACATCTTGTTTCTGTGCAAATGCTCAATCGCTCGAAGGGTCGCATTGCCCGTGGTGCGTCCATCTTCGCGGAACTCGTTCTTGGCCGCCGCTTTCAGGAAGTGAAGATCGTCTTCGAGGATGTTCTCGATGCCGAGAAAAACGTAGCGAAAGCCGGCCTTGCGCATCAGCGGCGCCAGCGTCTCGCCATGCATGGCAATGGGCGACGTCATCGCCTGCACGGTGTAATCGATGTCGTTCAAACCGGCGTCGATGATGGCGCGGCATAGCGCTTCAAAGCGGCGGATGTTAAGGCTAATATTGTCGTCCACGATAAAAATAGCGCGCGCACCGCGGTCCCGCGCGTCGCGAATGTCGGCCAGCACGCGATCGAACGAGTAGGTGTGAAAGTTGCGGCCGCGCATCTCGATGATCGAGCAGAAGCCGCAGTCGAAGGTGCATCCCCGCGAAGTCTCCACCACATCCACGCCGCGGCCAAGCATGGTGTAGCCGCTAAGCACGCGCGCGTCGCGCTTGGGCAGACGGATTTCATCGCCCTCGAGCGTATACACGGGGCGCGGCGGGTTCTGATGCCAGCCATCCGCGGCGTGATACGACAGTCCCTGAATCGCAGCCAAGCCCTCGCCGCTTTCGAGCGAGCGCAGCAGCTCGCGGAAAGTAATCTCGCCTTCGCCGCGGACAATGTAATCGATGCCGCATCCGGCTTCCATATAGGCTTCGGGCGCGAGGCTGGGATCATAGCCGCCCACGACGACGCGAACGCCCGGCCGCAACGCGCGCACCAGTTGAATGATGCGCCGCGCTGTCTTGCGCTGGAAGGTCATGACGGACAGGCCAACCACGTCCGGCTGGAGTTCGCGCACCAGCCGCTCCACCGTCTCGCGCACCGTGTGCTGCACCAGGATCAGGTCGGCCGCTGCCACTCGATGGTGCGCATCGATGTTTCCGGCCAGGGAACACAGCGCTCCATTGGGCATCCGTACCGCGACCGTCGGCATGTGCTCGAACGAGTCGGGCATGGAAAGTAGGAGAACATTCATGACACAGATCCTGCTGAAACGGTGGTCCCCACGACCTGAAAGGTTGGCATACATGCTACACCGAAATCGGGGTCAATTGACGGGAAGAATGGGCTGGGAGCGAAGCGGGAGATAAGGGTACCAAGCTGAAGGTATTGGTTTGATTGGTGGCGGCGGCTGGACTCGAACCAGCGACCTACGGATTATGAGACCGTCGCTCTAACCACCTGAGCTACACCGCCAAACGGTCGGGAGCGGCCGCCACGTGGGGCCGCAGAGGACGCGAGCAGAGAACCTGCTACCTGCCCGAGCGCGCAAAAACGCCTGCCGCGCCCGATCATACGAAAGGCCGGACGTGACCGCGTCCAGCCCACTTTTGATTCTAGAAGCGGCCCTAGGGGCTGTCAAACCGCGGTTCACGATAGAATCCCAGCGATCGGGCGCCAGACTCCCTCATTTCAAGTACGCCCGCACGATCTCGATCAAGTCGTCGGTCACCTCGCGGGAAGGTTTCCCGCCGGCAATGTGATCTTTGATGTGGCCCTCCAGGACCTCTCCCATGAGTCCGTTGATCGCCCCGCGGCAGGCAGCTAGCAGTTGGAGAGTGTCAGCACATTCTTCCTGATCGTCGGACAAGGCGCGTTCTACGGCCTCCACCTGGCCTTTGATCCTCTTCACCCGATTCAGCAGCTTTGCACGTTGGTGGTCAGCTTTTTTCACAGCAGGCTCCTTTTTGTTTGACATATACCCTACCCTAGTATGCTATAAATAAACCGGTGCGACAAATTAGGCCCCGACCCACGAGGAATATGAATCACCAAGAACCTCCAAGTAGCTCGCAAATCTCCGATCGTCGCGAGTAGTGCCGCCAGCGAAGCAATTCACGTCGGCTCTTGCACGCCTCACGCGATCACAACCGTGAAGTGCGCGAGAGTGACCTCTCCATGGACGCTCCTGCCCACACTGCCAGGTTCCGAAGGGAGGGACGTCATGCTCAATAACCATCTGCGCAAGGGATCCGGACGCATCCTACGACTCAACTGGGTCCCAACGGGTGATCAGTTCAGGCCACTGGCATCAAGTTGGTCGCTTCACAGGCCGGACGAGATGGCAATCATCAGAACGGACGATCTCTCCGAAGTCTGTAACCCTGCTGTAATAGAGAAGTGTAAAACTTCAAGATTCGCTCGCGAAGGGGAACAGATGCGATCGCTTACAATGTGCGGGAAATAGGAGCCATGCGCGATCATCTTCCAGTTCGACCGTCTCGGTCTCCGACGGAAACCTGTTGGCTCCTCCAGGGTTTCCCTCGGAGACTGGTGATGCTCGGCGTTGCTCTCACGGTTCTGCTTGCAACCTGTTTTGCGCAGGAGGCTCAAACGGGTGACGCGCCAGAAGCGCCTACCCCCGATCCTAAGGCAACGTTCTTCGAGCACTCGCAGACCTCGAAGTGGTGGTTTTCCGGCCAGGCAAACATCGTCTTCCAGGCGCACGGCGACTTTTACGCGCTTTATAGTGGCACCAACAGTCTCCACAACAAGGCCGAGACTGCGACCTCGCGGGTGCTGACCTTCTTCAGCGGCTACGAATTCAACCCCAACACCATGGCTTACTTGGATGTCGAGGAGGCAGGTTGGGGCGGAATCAGTGGCGCCTTGGGGTTGGCCGGCTTCACCAATCTTGACGTGGTGCGTAACCCTTCCATCGGGACCGCGCCCTATATCGCGCGGCTGATGATGGAGCAGATAATTCCGCTTTCGAAGGAGAAAATCGAAGCGGAGCGCACGGCGTTGTCGCTCGCCACTCAGGTTCCGGTGCGGCGATTGGAAATGCGCTTCGGAAAGTTTTCTCTGGCCGACTTCTTCGACCTGAACGTCGGCGGCACTGACAGCCACTACCAGTTTCTGAACTGGGTCATCGACAACAATGGCGCCTATGATTACGCGGCCGATACCCGCGGCTACACCGTCGGCGCCATTTTCGACTACGAAGACCGCAACTGGGGCCTGCGCTTCGCGGAGACGTTGATGCCGAAGATCGCCAACGGCCCCGCACTCGATGCCGATGTGGCCCGCGCTCGCGCCGAGAACATCGAACTGGAACTGCGCCCGAAGCTGCTGAAGAACAAAGACACGACCATCCGCGTTCTGAACTACGTCAATCACGCCAACATGGGCGATTACCAGCAGGCGGTGCAGCTTTATCGGGACCATGTCACGCCCACGCCCGACGTCACCGCCACTCGCAAGCAGGGAACAATCAAGTATGGCGTCGGATTGAATTTCGAGCAGGAGGTGTCGAGCGACATTTGGGCGTTCGGCCGCTGGGGATGGAACGAAGGACAACACGAGTCGTTTGCCTACACGGAAGATAACGAAGGTGTGGAGTTGGGGGCGTATGCGAAGGGAACGCGCTGGCATCGCAGGCTCGACCGCGCCGGAGTGGTGTTCGTCTCCAGCGGCATCTCGAAGGCGCATCAGGTATACCTGGCGGACGGCGGCCTGGGATTTCTTCTGGGCGATGGCGGTCTCACCTACGGCCGCGAAACCATCGAGGAAACCTTCTACACCGCGCACATCTGGCGCGGTGCGTTCTTCGCCTTCGACCTGCAACACATCAACAATCCCGGATATAACCGCGTCCGCGGGCCAGTGACCGTGCCCGGGTTGCGGCTGCACTTGGAATTCTAAGAGCAGTTGTCAGTAGCCAGTTGTCAGTAGCCAGTTTGCTATATAGGCTTTGTCATCCTGGGCGACCGCAGCGAGTCGAAGGACCTCTATGCTGCCCACGCAATTTCCAGCGGCAGGTTTTTGCAACTGAATACTGACTACTGGCTACTGACCACTGACTTGGTAAACTAGTCAGGCAATGATCCTCCCGTTCGTTCGCGAACTCTTCGCGGACGTGGAAAAGTCTTCCGCCTTTGGGCGTGCGGTAACCCGGGTAAAGGGTGGCGCGGGGCGGACTCGTGTTTCTGGACTCACTCCGACGGCCAAGGCCCTCTTCTACACGCTGTTGCATCGCTCTACTTCGCGGCCCGTCATCGTCATCATTTCTGACAACCGCGCGGTGGATGAATTGCTGCCGGTCGTGCGCTCCTTGGGCGAGCTGACGGGCGCCGTCGCTCCGGACGCGGTGATCGGCTTGCCCGCCTACGACGTGTTGCCTTTCGAGAACCTGTCGCCTCATCCTGAAATTCAGGAGGCCCGCGCCACCGCGTTGTGGAAGATTGCCACCGGAGCCGCCAGCATTGTGATTACGCCGCTGGCCGCGACAGCGATGCGTTTACGCGACGCCGAATTTTACGCCGACCTGGCCAAGGTGGTGCGACGAGGCGAGATGATCGATCCCGAGCGCCTAGTCGAGCACCTGCGAATCGTGGGCTACAACCAGGTGGACGTGGTCGAGATGCCGGGCGAGTTCGCGCATCGCGGCGGCCTGCTCGACGTATATTCGCCCGAGATGGACCGTCCGGTCCGCATCGAGCTTTTCGGCGATGAAGTGGAGTCAATCCGCAAGTTCGATCCTGGCACCCAGCGCTCGGCCGTGGTGACCGAAGAAGCCATTCTGCTTCCCCTGACGGAAACGCCCGTGGAAGAAGAGACGCTGGCCGCGATCAATGCCCGGCTCTCCGGCGCGCGGCTGGCGGGAGACGAAGAAGTGATCGAGGAGGCGGTCCGCGCGACCGGCGTTGCCGTGTTTCCCGGCTGGGAACTCTACGCCCCGGCGGCCGGCACGAGAGAGCACTTCTCCGATGATCTGCTGCCGGGCGCGACTATCGTTCTCGACGAGCCCGACGCTCTGAATATCGCGCACGATGCCTGGTGGACGAAAGTGACTGAGGCCCACGAACGCAGCCTCATCGGCAATCTGGTTCGTCCGGAAGATCTGTATCTCACGCCGGAACAATGGCACGAGCGCTTGCAGTACGCGGCTACCATCGCCGTCGAACAACTAGGGATCGAGGGCGCCGACGACGAAGAACATCTCATGCTGCAAACCCAACCGACAACCCGCTTTCACGGCTCGGTCGCTGCCATGACCGAGGAAGTCGGGCGCCTCGCGCGGGAAGGCAAGCGCGTCGTCTTTGCCGTTTCGAGCACAGGCGAGGTCGAACGCCTGGCCGGCGTCTTCAATGAGTACAACCTGTCGTTCCGCATTGGCAGCCGCACTCCGAAGCCGGGCAGCGAAGTGTATGTGGACGAGTCCTCGTACTTCGCGGAAGAGGTAGAGGCCACAACCATCGTGAAGGCGTATGTGCCCGAAGGGGTCGCCTTGCCTGAGGCGAACCTGGTCCTCTTCGGGGCGCGCGATCTGTTCGATGAGCCGGAGGTTTCGCTGGCCCATCCGCAGCGGCAGAAGTCCAAAGTCTCGGCCTTCCTCTCCGACTTTCGCGATCTGGCGATCGGCGATTATGTGGTGCACGTCGAGCATGGCATTGGCCAGTACCAGGGACTGAAAGAGATCCCCCAGGAAGACGGCGGCACTGTGGAATTCATGGTCCTGGAATATGCCGAGGGTGCGCGCCTGTATGTTCCGCTCACCCGGCTGGACCTGGTGCAGAAGTACCGCTCCTCTGAAGGCGTAAAACCCGTGCTGAATCGGCTGGGCACGCAGCAGTGGCAGAAGACCAAGGCGCGTGTGAAAAAAGCCATGCAAGACATGGCCGAGGAGCTGCTCAAACTTTACGCCGTGCGCAAGACCGCCGAGGGACATGGGTTTGCCGCCGACAGCGAGTGGCAGCGGGAGTTCGAGGGCAGCTTCGAGTTCAACGAAACCGAAGACCAAATGAACGCCATTGTTGACGTCAAGCGCGACATGGAGTTGGCCACGCCCATGGACCGCCTGCTCTGCGGCGATGTGGGTTACGGCAAGACGGAAGTCGGGATGCGCGCGGCCTTCAAGGCGGTCAACGACAATCGCCAGGTCGCGGTGTTGGCGCCGACCACGGTGCTCGCCTTCCAGCACTACAACACTTTCCGGCAGCGCTTCGCAGCCTTTCCCATCAAGATCGACATGCTCAGCCGCTTCCGCACCGCTAAGCAGCAGAAGGAAACCATCGCCAAGGTCGAGGCGGGCCAGGTGGACATCGTCATCGGCACTCATCGCGTGCTGTCGAAGGACGTCAAGTTCAGCGATCTCGGGCTGGTCATCGTGGACGAAGAACAGCGCTTCGGCGTTCGCCACAAGGAGCGGCTGAAGCAGCTTCGCAAAGAGGTGGACGTACTTACCATGTCGGCCACGCCCATTCCGCGCACCTTGCACATGTCGCTGCTGGGGCTGCGCGACATGAGCGTGATCGAGACGCCGCCCAAAGACCGCATGGCGATTCAGACCGTGGTGGCGGCATGGGACGAGAAGCTGCTGCGCTCGGCGATCGAGAAGGAGTTGGAGCGCGGCGGACAAGTTTACTTTGTGCACAATCGCGTGGAAAGCATCTACGAGATCGCCGACAAGCTGCGCGAGATGGCGCCGAACGCGCGCATCCTGATTGGCCACGGCCAGATGGCGGAAAGCGAACTGGAGCGCATCATGCTTGCCTTCATGCGGCACGAAGCCGACATTTTGGTTGCGACCACCATCATCGAGAATGGCCTCGACATTCCGCTGTGCAACACCATCATCATCAATCGCGCCGATCGCCACGGGCTTTCGGAGTTGTACCAGTTGCGCGGACGCGTTGGCCGCTCGGACCGCCGCGCCTACGCTTATCTGCTCATCCCGCCCGACTGCGAGCTGAGCGATCTGGCAAGACGCAGGCTGGCGGCGCTCAAGGAGTTCAGCGATCTGGGCGCAGGATTCAAAATTGCGGCGCTCGATCTGGAATTGCGTGGCGCGGGAAATCTGCTGGGCGGCCAACAGAGCGGCCACATCGAAGCGGTCGGCTTCGAGCTTTACACCACCATGCTGGAGCGCACTGTGCGCGAGCTGAAGGGTGAGGTGCAGCCGGAGATCGCCGAAACGCAGTTGAACCTGGGGCTGAACATCCGCATTCCCTCCGATTACATCCCAGAAGAGAACCAGCGGCTGCGTATGTACAAGCGCGTCGCCGGTGTGGAGACATCGGCGCAACTGGAGGATGTCGCCGGCGAGTTGGGCGATCGTTACGGCACGCCGCCTCCGCCGGTCCGCAGCCTGCTGGAGTATGCAACTCTAAGATTGCTGTCGCAGCGTATCGGGGTGGCGCAGATTGAGCGCCGCCGCGAGGCCGTCAGCATCCGCTTTACCGAGAGCGCCTCGGTCGATCCGGAACGCCTGGCCCGATTTGTTGCCGGAGAACCCGGAAGCCAGTTCACGCCGGCGGGGGTGCTGAAGTTCAACCTGAAAGAGAAGCAGTCGGAACAGGTGCTGGCGCGGCTGAAATCGTTGCTCGAACAGTTGGCGGGAGAGCAGCAGGCAGTTGCGTGATAATTTAGCTGTTCATTTCACCGCACGAGGATTCATGAAAAAGCACGTTTGCAAAGCGGTTTTTCCGGCGGCGGGACTGGGCACACGATTTCTGCCCGCCACCAAGGCCCAGCCTAAGGAGATGATGCCGCTGGTGGATAAGCCCATCATTCAGTACGGCGTCGAAGAGGCGCTGGCTTCCGGCTGCGACCAGATCATCATCGTGACGGGGCGCGGCAAGAGCGCCATCGAAGACCACTTCGACGTCAGTTACGAGCTGGAGAAGATGCTGGAGGAGCGCGGCAAGACCGATCTGCTGGCCATCGTCCGCCAGATTTCGGAGATGATCCACATCGCCTACGTCCGGCAGAAAGAAGCCATGGGCCTGGGTCACGCAGTCTTGATGGCGCGCGAGCTGGTCGGCGACGAACCGTTCGCGGTGATCCTGGCCGACGACATCATCGACGCCCAGGTCCCGTGCCTGAAGCAGATGATCGAAATCTACAACGAGACCGGATGTTCCGTGCTGGCGACGCAGGTCATCGAGGGAAAAGCAATCTCTTCGTACGGCGTGCTCGATGCCAAGCCGGTTCCAGGAAAATGGAATGGCCGTCTCTTCGAAGTACAAAACCTAGTGGAGAAGCCGAAGGTGGAAGACGCCCCTTCGAACCTGGCGATTATCGGGCGGTACATTCTGACGCCCGCAATCTTCGAGATGTTGGATTCGACTCCGCTTGGCGCTGGCGGCGAGTTGCAACTCACCGACGGCCTGAAACAGTTGCTCAAGAAGGAAAAGATTTACGGATACACCTTCGAAGGCAAGCGACACGATACCGGCGACAAGCTGGGCTTCCTGAAAGCCACGGTGGAGTTTGCCTTGAAGCGCGACGATCTGGGCGGCGAATTCCGGCAGTATCTGAAGACGCTGGAACTGTAAGCGGGGACAGTCCTTAGACTTTGCTCGCTACTTTTTGCTCTCTTTCAGCTTGCGCGATTTCGCTTCCACGCCCTCGGCCAGTTTCCGTTTGTGGGTTTCAAGCTTCTTCGCCACCGCGTCATCGTAAAGTCCAATCATCTGCGCGGCGAGAATTCCGGCATTGGTCGCGCCCGGTTTGCCGATGGCGACGGTCGCAACCGGAATTCCCGCTGGCATCTGCACCATTGCCAGCAGCGAGTCGAGTCCCAGCAACGCGGTCGAAGGGATCGGCACCGCAATCACCGGCAGCGTAGTTTCAGCGGCGATGACGCCTGCCAGATGGGCGGCCCCGCCCGCGCCGGCAATAACCACCTTCACGCCGCGCGCCTTCAGCCCGCGCGAATACTCGCTGGTGCGCGCCGGCGAGCGGTGTGCCGAGGTGATGTCAATTTCGTATGGAATGCCAAACTCGGCGAGCGCCTTCGCGGCCTCGTTCATGATCTCGAGGTCGGAGTCGCTGCCCATGACGATGGAGACGAGAGGATGCTTGTCCATGGTGATTATTTTCCCGCTCGCAAATGTTTCAGCCCCCGCGCCGCGATGTCTTTGCGGTAGTGCATGCCGTCGAAGCGGACCTTCATGACTGCATCGTAAGCGCGCTCCACCGCATCGGGCAGGTCTTTGCCGCGCGCGGTCACGCCCAGCACGCGGCCGCCGGAGGTGTAATACGCGCCATCACGCCGGATTGTACCGGCATGGAAGACTTTCACTCCGTAGATTCGCTCCGCTTCGTCGATGCCGCTGATGAGCTTGCCCGCCTCGAACCCGCCGGGATAGCCGCCAGACGCCATCACGACGCAGACCGCCGGATCATGTGTCCAGCGAAAGTTGCCTTCGCTGACGCGACCCTCGATCGACGCCTCAATCGCCTCGAGCAGGTCGCTTTCCATGCGCATGATGATGGGTTGGGTCTCCGGATCGCCGAAGCGGCAGTTGAACTCCAACACCATGGGCCCGCGCGCGGTCATCATGATGCCGCAATAAAGGATGCCTTTGTACTCGGCGCCCTCGGCCCTCATGCCGGCGATGACCGGACGCGCGATGTGGGTCACCAGCCAGTCGCGCATCTGGGCATCGACCATCTGGTCGGTCGAATAAGCGCCCATGCCGCCGGTGTTCGGGCCCTGATCGTTGTCGAAGACGCGCTTGTGGTCTTGCGCCGCCACCAGCGGAACCACACGCTCGCCGTCGCTCATCACCAGGAACGACAGCTCTTCGCCCTCCAGATACTCCTCCAGCACCACGCGCAATCCGGCCTCGCCCAGCGTCTTGCCGCTGAGCATGTCTTCGGCGGTGCGCTGCGCGTCGTCCTTCGTTTGCGCGATGACCACGCCCTTGCCCGCTGCGAGACCGTCGGCCTTCACCACGACCGGAGTATGGAATAACTTAAGCGCTTCGAGGACCTCTTCTTGGTTGACGCAGACCGAGTATTTCGCTGTCGGGATGCGGTGGCGCTGCATGAACTCTTTGGCAAAGCTCTTGCTGGACTCCAACTGCGCGGCGGCGCGCGTCGGGCCGAAGACAGGCCAGCCACGCCTCTGGAATTCGTCCACCACGCCGAGCGTCAGTGGCAGCTCGGGGCCGACCACGGTTACGTCGGGACTGAGCCGGCTGGCAAGCTGCACCAGTGAATCCAGGCTCTTGAGATCCACGGCGACACATTCAGCGTCGGCTGCTATACCGCCGTTCCCCGGAGCGCAGTAAAGCTTCGTGACCCGCGGCGACTGCCGCAGCTTCCATACGATCGCGTGTTCGCGACCACCGCTACCGAGGACGAGTACCTTCATTTGGCAATGCTTCGCGGCTACCCTTGCGTTTGATAAGACGATTTGCGAAGCGAAAGAAAAGAGTAGGGTCGCAGTGCACCCGATGTCAAACTCGTCCCGAATGTCCGGTGATTTCGAGTTGTCATCACGAACGGCCGAACCGGGGCCCCAACGAGCGCCGTTTTTGCGCTTGTTGGGGTAAAGTTCAGGCCGTGAGGGATATGCTGTTTCTCCGAACAGTTCCAGCGTTAGCCAAAGCAGATTCCTCGCTTCGCTCGTAATGACAACTCCGGGCGAATGGGCCATCTACCGCCCTTGCAATCCGTTATTAACTGTCGTTAACTAAGGCTTAACAAGTCCTATGATTACGGTTTCCAAAGAAGATTACCTCAAGGCCATCCTGGAAGCGGAGGGCGAAGGCGAACAGGTCATCTCGGCCCGCCTGGCGCACTGGCTTTCGGTTTCCGCGCCGGCGGTCACCATGGCTTTGCGGCGGCTCAAGCGCGACGGACTGGTCCGCGTGCGCAGCGACGGGCGGGTACAACTCACGGCAGAGGGACGCAAGATCGCGCGGAGGCTGGCCGTACGCCATCACCTCATCGAACGCATGCTGCACGAGATCTTTGGCATGGCATGGTACAAAGTGCACGACGAAGCGGAGCGCCTGGAACACGCCGTCTCCAGCGACTTCGAGGCCATGCTCACGCGCAAATTGGGACGCGGGGGGCCTTGTCCGCACGGCAATTCGCCCACTCCGGAGTCTCCACGTAGAAAGCGTAAGCGTGGCTTGCTGCTGCTCTCCGAAGCGCAGCCCGGCAGCCGTTATGCGGTGCAAAGCGTTTATGAGCGCGACCGCAGGCTGGGAGAATTTCTGGAGAAGCTTGGTATTCGCCCCGGAGCCGAGATCGCGGTTCATCTCCGGAACTACGACGACACCCTGAGCCTGGTCACCACGGCAGGCAAGGTGTCGCTGGGCCGCAGCGCTGCGGAAAAAGTGTGGGTTGCACCTGCCAATGACGACAATTCCTCCCATCCAAGAAAGAATTAACCACGGTTTAGTAATTCCTGTATACTTCGGCTAATGATGTGGATCTATGGCGACGAGTTACGCCGCCTCCTTTTTCGGTGAGCTTTGAACACGAAACCCCAGGCACCGCCTAGCCCGCAGAATGTACGACCGGATGAAACCGGAGACGCCCTTGGCAACCATGTGTCGCTGGAGGGGATGCACAGTACTGTCGCGGTGCCGCACCACGAGGCCGGCTTCTGGCAGCAGTGGCGGGCTTTCGTCGGGCCCGCGATTCTGGTCAGCGTCGGCTACATGGACCCCGGCAACTGGGGGACGGACCTGCAAGGCGGCGCACAGTTCAAGTACGGACTTTTGTGGGTGGTCGGGCTGGCCAGCCTGATGGCCATCTTTATGCAGGTCATCTCCGCCCGCCTGGGCGTGGTGACCGGCAAGGATCTTGCGCAATGCTGCCGCGACTGGTATCCCACGTGGACGCGCTGGCCCAATTGGCTCATGAGTGAGGTGGCCATCGGCGCTTGTGACTTGGCGGAGGTGCTGGGCAGTGCGGTGGCCCTCAACCTGATGTTCCATATCCCGCTGCTCTGGGCGGTCATCATCACCGGGCTGGACGTGCTCTTGCTGCTGGCCATGCAGCAGTTTGGCATGCGCACCATCGAGGCCATCGTCGTCCTGCTGATCGCCACCATCGGGGTGTGCTACTTCATCGAGATTTTCATTCTGCCGCAGACCCAGCCCAGTTTCCTGGAAATGGGACGGGCGCTGATCTCGCCACACTTTCGCCAAGCAGGGATGTTATACGTCGCCGTCGGCATCATCGGCGCGACCGTGATGCCGCACAATCTGTACTTGCACTCGGCCCTGGTGCAGAGCCGCAAGCTGCAGAAGGACGAACTGTCCATGCGGCGCGCGGTCCGCTTCAACACCATCGACTCAACCGTAGCGCTGACCATCGCTTTCTTCGTTAACGCTGCCATCCTGGTCTTGGCGGCGATGGTGTTCTTTGGCAAGGAAAGCGTGACCATGACCGGCGGCCAGGTAGTCAAGTTCGGAGCTAACAGTGATTGGATTCGGGTCGCGTATTTGACGCTGGCGCCGTTGTTGGGGACGGCTTTCGCGAGCACACTGTTTGCGGTAGCTCTGCTGGCCAGCGGCCAGAGCAGCACCATCACCGGCACCCTCGCCGGGCAAGTCGTGATGGAAGGCTTCATGCACTGGCGAATCAAACCTTGGGTGCGGCGGCTCATCACTCGCACGCTCGCCATTCTGCCGGCAGTCTTCATCATTGGCCTGCGCGGCGACAGCAGCGTTACCGATCTGCTGATCCTCAGTCAAGTGGTGCTGGCGTTGCAGCTTCCGTTCGCGATGTTTCCGCTCCTGCAGTTCACCAGCTCCCGCAAGCGAATGGGGAATTGGAGGAACGGTTGGTTTCTACTGCTGGCGGGTTGGGGCAGTGCTATTCTGATCACCGCGATGGACGTTTACAGCTTGCCCGAATCGCTGAAAGCTGCGTGGCAGGTCATTGCCGGCACGTAACCCGGCGACCACACAAACGGGACGACTATGTACGACACCATTCTCGTGACGTTGGACGGTACTCCGACCGACCGCGCGATCATCGAACACCTCAAACAGCTCGCGAAGCTGGCGCACAGCCATTTGGTGTTGCTGCATGTGGCTGACGGATGGGCGGCCCGGACCTATGGCCCGGACGCGATCAGTCCGGAAATCGCGGAAGACACTGCGTACTTGGAGAAAGTGCGCGCGGAGTTTCAGGCCCTCGGCATTCCTACAGAAGCGGAACTGGCATACGGCGAGCCGGTCAAGGAAATCATCAAGTGGGTACAGCGAAAGGGCTGCGACCTGGTGGCCATGAGCACCCACGGGCACCGCTTCCTGGCCGACCTGTTTCTCGGCACCACAGCCACTCAAGTCCGGCATAGCGTCAGCGTGCCTGTACTTCTTCTCAAGGCGAAGTAACCCGTTGGACGTAAGGCAATGATTCGGGGCTTCTCGTTCCTGCTACTGGCGTTGTTTCTGGCCGCGGCGCTGGTGGCTGCGGCGCAGCAGCAGGAGCCGTCCAACAATCCGCCAGCAAACGCAGCCCCGGACGATGCCGTAGCCAATCCTGCCAGACCCACCGTCTCCACCCCCGCAACCCTCACTCCGGTTGGCTATTTTCAATTTGAGACCGGAGTTCTGGCAGCGTGGAACTCACCCGACGTTTCCTCGCAGCAGAATCTCAACGAGGTAATAAAGTTTTCCGTATCGCGCTGGATTGAACTGTTGGTCGCGGCAGAGCCGTATGCGCATTCCCACGCCTCCGATGGACCCACGAACGGCTCGGGAGACGTGGACCTCGGGATCCAGGGAATTATCCATCACGGGGAAGGCGTTAATCCGACGGTTGCGATGAGTTACTTCGGCCGAGTTTACAGCGGAGATGCGCCTGACCTTGACATTGGTAGCTTCAGAAACTCAGCGATCCTGCTTGTCAGCGCGGATGTGAAGGGCTTCCACTACGACACCAATTATCTCTTCAATGAAGTCGTGGACGGCGCGGTCCGCCGGGCCCAGTTTGGGCAGACGCTCTCGGTGTCACACTCGCTGTACAAGAAACTCGGAATCTCCGGAGAGATTTGGCATTTCACCCAGCCTTTCCTGCGCAGCAATACCGTCGGTACCTTGTGGGCGCTGAACTGCAACATGCGAAAAAACCTCGTGCTCGATGGCGGTTTCAATCGGGGACTGACCAGCACGTCCACACGGTGGGAAGTGTTTGCCGGATTCACTTACCTGCTGCCGCACAAAGTCCGTCTGCACTGATGGCCCTATCCACTTCCCACCTCGGCAGTTTAAGATAATAGTTTCGCTTTCTAAGAACCTGCGCCCAGTCATCGCTCCTCTAATAAGAAGGGATTCATCCATGAACAGTTTTAGCAGTCGTTCCGTCCTCCGCGTGGGCAAGCGGGAGTTTGAAATCTACCGTCTTGACGCGCTGGAAAAGCAGGGCTGCGCGGTCGCGCACCTGCCTTACTCGCTACGCATTCTGCTGGAGAACCTGCTGCGCCGCGAAGATGGCAAGTCGGTGAAGGCCGACGACGTGCGCGCGCTAGCCTCGTGGACGGGCAAGACCGTCCCGGTGCAGGAGATTGCGTTCATGCCCAGCCGCGTGCTGCTGCAGGACTTCACCGGCGTGCCCGCGGTGGTTGACCTGGCCGCAATGCGCGATGCCATGAAGGCGCTGGGCGGCGATCCCAAACTGATCAATCCCCTGCAACCGGCGGAGTTGGTAATCGACCACTCGGTGCAGGTGGATGAGTTCGGCACCCCGCAGGCCTTTCAGCTCAATGCCGAGCTGGAATTCCAGCGCAACAAAGAGCGCTACGCCTTCCTGCGCTGGGGACAGACCGCATTCAAGAACTTCGCCATCGTGCCGCCCGACACCGGCATCGTTCACCAGATCAATCTCGAATACCTGGCGCGCGTCGTCTTCGTCGGAGCGAACGGCGAGTCCGGCAAGCCGCTGGCTTATCCCGACACGCTGGTCGGCACCGACTCGCACACCACCATGATCAACGGTCTCGGCGTTCTCGGCTGGGGCGTCGGAGGAATCGAAGCCGAGGCCGCGATGCTGGGGCAGTCGGTGTCCATGCTGATCCCGCATGTCATCGGCGTGCGCCTGAAGAACCAATTGCGCGAAGGCTCGACCGCGACCGATCTCGTGCTCACCGTGACCGAGATGCTGCGCAAGAAAGGTGTCGTCGGCAAGTTCGTGGAGTTCTTTGGTCCCGGTCTGCACAACCTGCCGCTCGCCGATCGCGCCACCATCGCGAACATGGGCCCCGAATACGGCGCGACCTGCGGCATCTTCCCGGTGGACGAAGAGACGCTGCGCTATCTCCGCCTCAGCGGACGAACCGCGGAGCACGTCAGCATCGTCGAGGCCTATTTCAAGGAGCAGGGCCTGTTCCACACTGCCGACACGCCCGAGGCGGAATACACCGACGTGTTGGATTTCGACCTCGCAACGGTTGAGCCCAGCATCGCCGGTCCGAAGCGTCCGCAAGACCGCATAGCGCTGTCGGCGGCTGCGAAGTCGTTCGAGCAGGCATTGCCCAGTTTGCTGAAGCCGGGCCAAACCGTGCCTCCGAAGCAGGCCGAGCGTTGGGAAGGCGAGGGCGGACATCCCGCCGGAATGGACTCGCAGACAGACGTTGTCGAAGAGCACGTGGTGCTGAACCAGGCGCTCACCCACGGCAGCGTCGTCATCGCTGCCATCACCAGTTGCACCAACACCTCGAACCCATCGGTGCTGGTCGCGGCAGGACTGCTGGCCAAGAAGGCCGTCGAGAAAGGGCTGTCGGTGCCGTCCTGGGTGAAGACCTCGCTCGCGCCGGGATCGATGGTGGTCACGGATTACCTCACGCGCTCCGGCTTGATGCCTTACCTCGAAAAGCTGAAGTTCCACCTCGTCGGCTACGGTTGCACAACGTGCATCGGCAATTCGGGCCCGCTGCCGCAGGAGGTGTCGAATGTCATCACGGAGAAAGACTTGGTAGTAGCGTCGGTGCTCAGCGGCAACCGCAACTTCGAAGGCCGTATCAACTCTGAAGTTCGCGCCAACTACCTGATGTCGCCACCGCTGGTGGTGGCCTTCGCGCTGGCCGGCCGCGCCGACATTGACATGTACAACGAGCCGCTCGGCTACAGCACCAACGGCAAACGCACACCTGTTTACCTGAAGGACATCTGGCCGACGTCGAAGGAAGTGAACGACGTGCTCGCGAAGTACGTCACTGGCGACATGTTCCAGAATGCCTACAGCAAAGTTTTTGAGGGTGATGAACGCTGGCGCAGTCTGCACGTGCCCGAAGGAGAGACCTTCGCGTGGCAGGACAGCTCGACCTACGTGAAGAATCCTCCCTACTTCGACAACATGCCGAAGACGCCTGCGCCGGTGAAGGATATTTCCGGCGCGCGCGTGCTCTGCTACTTGGGGAACAGCGTCACCACCGATCACATCTCGCCCGCCGGCTCCATCAAGCCCAACAGCCCGGCGGGACAGTACCTGATCGCGCACGGCGTCACCGTGGGCGACTTCAACTCCTACGGATCGCGCCGCGGCAATCACGAAGTCATGATGCGCGGCACCTTCGCCAACGTGCGGCTGCGCAACAAGCTCACGCCCGAGCGCGAGGGCGCTTACACCCGTCACCTGCCGGACGGGAAGGAAATGTTCATCTTCGAGGCGTCGGAGAAGTACCGCGCCGACGGCATTCCCCTGATGATACTGGCGGGCAAGGAGTACGGTTCGGGTTCGTCGCGCGACTGGGCGGCCAAGGGGCCGAGATTGCTCGGCGTACGCGCGGTGCTGGCCGAGAGCTTCGAACGCATCCATCGCTCGAACCTGGTGGGCATGGGCATCCTGCCGCTGCAGTATCTCGACGATGAGACCGCCGAAACCGACGGCCTGACCGGCGAAGAGTCATTCGACATCGTCGGCTTGACCGATGTGCTGAAGAACTTCGCGCCCGGCAAGACTGTGAAGGTGCGCGCCACTAAGAACGACGGCACGACGACCGAGTTCGATGCCACGGTGCGCATCGATACGCCACAGGAAGTGCAGTACTACCAGCACGGCGGGATTCTGCAGTACGTGCTGCGGGGATTGTTGCAATAGCGAAGCTGACGGACGTCATCTGTCAGCTACCAGCTCTCAGGTGTCAGCCATCCGTTTCCTCATGCTGTTATCCTGAGCGGAGCCGTCAGGTTTTGGCGGCGTAGTCTAGGGACCTGCTTTTCAGACGCTAGTCCCTTAGGCGAATTGAAGCCGCTTCAGCTTGATGCGGTCGGCGCGAACCTGGGCAAGGTCATAATGGGCCTGCTGCGTAAGCCAGGTTTCGGCGCAGCCACCGAAGACCTTGGACAGGCGTACGGCCATCTCGGGAGAAATCCCTCGTTTCTGGTTTACCAGTTCTGACAGCGTGGTGCGCGTGACGCCAAGCGCCGCCGCAGCCTGCGTGATGGTCAAGCCCAAAGGCTCGATACACTGGCGTAGCACAAAGCCACCGGGGTGCGGGGGGTTCTTCATCGGCATGATTGGCCTCTTTAACCATGGTAATCGACATGATCAATCTCTAGCGCGTCGCCCTTCAACACAACTTTCCCCTTGGAGATGGTATTCTCGATATTCCTGAACTGCGGCATCGAAAACTCACAGGAATTTGGCCAACTCTTGTCGCGCAGTTGTGTTTTTACATTGTGTCTAAGAATTGAACGTGGGGCGGAATTGGCAGTGAGGAAACTTCTAATCTCGATGTTGCTGCTGATCGGGCTCATCCACCCGTTGCTGGCACACGCCGATGCAGCCTTGCTGGTAGAAGAGCCCTATGGTTCGTTCGGGGGCGCCGTCCCCATGGGACACTCTGCCATCTACCTGCCTAAGGTCTGCGCCCCCACGCCCACCGAATTGCGGCGCTGCAATCCGGGAGAACTGGGGGTTGTCATTAGCCGGTATCGCCACGTCGCCGGCCGCGACTGGCTTGCCATACCCCTTCTTGCATACCTCTATGCGGTGGATCGCATTGAGGATGTACCGGTCTTCGCCAGCCAGGAAACGGTGCGCTCGCTGCGAGACGAATACCGGCGTGCCCACCTGCGGAATATCGTTCCGGACTCTGCGGATGGCGGCCTGCCGAAGGCGGATTGGACGCAATTAGTGGGGGCCTCATTTGACCGGCAAATCTATATCTTTCACTTTGAGACTACGGCGGAACAGGATGAGAAGCTCATCGCTACTCTCAACTCCAGAAATAACAGGTCACACTTCAACTTGTTCTACCGCAATTGCGCCGACTTCTCCCGCGACATTGTCAACTTCTATCATCCCGGGGCCACGCGCAGGAGCGTGACCGCGGACTTGGGAATCACAACTCCCAAGCAACTGGCCAAGTCGCTGGCCAAATACGGCAAACGTCACGAGCGGCTGGATCTGACAACCGCCGTGATTCCGCAGGTCCCTGGAAGCGTGGAGCGCAGCCATACGCCGCATGGCGTGGTCGAGTCCCTATTGAAGAGCAAGAAGTACGCCATTCCTCTGGCGCCACTTGCGGTCGTCCATCCCTTTCTTGCTGCCGGCGTGGTGGTGACCTACTTCTTCTCGGGACGTTTTGGCCCCCCGAAATCGGCCGAGGTGCTGAGCGATCCCGAGCACGTGCAACTGCTGGCCCAACGCTACGCGGGAGCGGGTGCACCTGACGGGCCGGAAATGGCGCTGGGAACAGGGGTCCCCCCGGAGCCGTTTCAGGGTGGTTGCATCGTGAGTAAAGTCGGTCTTCAGGCGCGAGGGATAAGCTGCTTTGTAAATACTCCCGGGCTTTAAGAGGCTTGTGTTGCATTCAAATTGAGCCACCGGCGATGCCCTGCCTTCGTTGACACCCGGTCTGACGCTCTGTTAGTTTGAATAGTTCCACTTATACCCTAGCGCCCTCATTGCGTCTTCAGCATTAGGCATTCACGAACCAGAATGGATCTGATCCTCAAACAGGTAGGCGAATTACTGCTCGGAGCCGTTCCGACCATAGTAATCCTGCTGTCGTTGTACGCGATTTACAGCGTGCTGCTCCACCAGCCGCTGAAGCGCGTGCTGGAAGAGCGCCGCCAGCGCACCGAGGGGGCGTTGGTGAAGGCGCGCGCCGACATAGCAGCTGCCGAGGCCCGCACCCAGGAGTACGAGCAGCGCCTGCGAGAGGCGCGCCTGGTCGTCTTCAAAGCCCAGGAGGCCCGCCGCCAACAGGCCCAGCAAGCTCGTGCCGATGCCGTTCTGCAAGCGCGCACCCGGGCCCAGCAACAGGTCCGCGAAGCACGCGCCGCCATGGAGCAGGACATGGCCGCTGCGCGAGCGGGATTGCAAGCCGAAACCGAGCGGCTGGCGGCAGAGATCATCCGCACCATTCTGCGGCCTGCGGGTATGGCTCCCGTGGCAGGCGGTCAAGCGCGATGAAGCCTGCAGCCCGCCTCGCGACCCTGAGTTTTCTGTTCGTAGTTCTTATGTTCGGCGTCCTCGCCGCGCAGCAGCCGGCTGGATCTTCTTCTTCCTCTGCCTCCGCCGGCCAGACGCAAGCTGCCGCGGTACAGCAGCCGCCAGCCTCTCAGAATCCCGACACGGTGACCAGCGAAGAACTGAACGGCGCGGCCAGCGGCGAGGTCGGCGAGAAGGAAGAAAACACGCAATTCAAGTACTCCAAGTCGGTCGTGTGGATGGGCCATCTTGTGGGACTCAGTCCGCGCGCCAGCTACCTGGTTTACTGGTTCCTCAATTTTGTTCTGGTCGTCTTGTTCTTTGTCTTCCTTTTTCGTTCGTCTGTGCCCAAGATGTTCCGCGATCGCACCGCAGCCATTCAGAAGGGGATACGCGAGGCGCAGGCCGCAAGTGCCGAAGCGGCGCGGCGTTTGAGCGATATCGAAGTCCGACTGGCGAAGCTGGACACCGAAGTGGCGGAGATTCGTGGCTTGGCGGAACGGGAGGCTGCGGCCGAAGAACAGCGCATCCTCCAGGCCGGCGAGGAAGACAAGCGCAAAATATTGGAGTCGGTGGAGACCGAGGTCGGCGCCATCGCGCGCAATGCCCGCCGCGAATTGAAGACCTATGCTGCCACCCTGGCGGTTGATCTGGCAGCGCGCAAAATTAAGGTGGACGACACCACCGATCAGGCGTTGCTGCGTGAGTTCGTCGGCCAACTGGGAAAGGACGGCAAATAAGCATGGCCGCCATTGCCAGCCGATACGCCCGCGCCCTGGTCGAGGTTGTCCTTGAGCAGAAGATTGGTCCTGACATCGCCCGGCAGCAACTGAATGCCATCGTGAATGCCGTCCACGAAAGCAGCGACCTGCGCCGCGTGTGGGAATCGCCGGCCATATTGGCGGAACAGAAGCGGGCAGTGCTGGATGCCGTGGTCCGGCAGATTGGCGCGGCCAAGCCGGTCCGCAATTTCGTGGCGATCCTCATCGATCACCGGCGCATTGCGATGTTGGACGACGTGGCCAAACAGTTTGACAGCGAACTGAACGCCCACTTGGGATTGGCGGAAGCGGAAATCTCCAGCTCCCGCCCGCTTTCCGCGGACGGGCAGCGCCAGTTGGAATCGCAGTTGGAGCGCTTGACCGGCAAGAAAGTTCGCGCGACCTACTCCTCTGACCCCGAGCTTCTGGGCGGAGTTGTGGTCCGCGTGGGCAGCACGATTTACGACGGCTCGGTGCGCGGGCAACTGGAGAAGATGAAGCAGGACCTCAGCACCACGTAAAGGCTGCGGTGTCTCTGCGAACCAAACTTGGTATTTGCCAGTGGAATCTGCTGGCCAAGAGTCCAGCGCCGTAGGCGCGAAAGAGCTTAGCCCAGCGCTTCAGCGCTGGGTAAGGTTGAGAGTAAAACCGAGTCCCGTAGGGACGGCAGAATTTTCGATTAGCAATACTGGAACGGAATTCTATGGCGCAGATCAAAGCAGACGAGATCACCAAGCTCATCCGCGAGCAGATCGACAACTACGAAACCAAGATCGCCGTCGATGAAGTTGGCACCGTGATGTCCATTGGCGACGGCATTGCCCGCGTCTATGGCCTGGACAAGGTCATGGCGGGCGAACTGCTGTCCTTCCCCCACAATGTTGCGGGCCTGGCCATGAACCTGGAAGAGGACCAGGTCGGTGTAGTGCTGCTGGGCGAATACACGGAAGTGGAAGAGGGCGACGAAGTCAAACGCACCGGCCGCATCATGAGTGTGCCGGTGGGCGATGCCATGATTGGCCGCGTGGTCAACGGCCTGGGCGTGCCCATTGACGACAAGGGCCCGGTCAATACCGACAAGTACATTCCGGTTGAGCGGCTGGCGCCCGGTGTGATCGACCGTCAGCCGGTGAAAGAGCCCATGGCCACCGGCCTGAAGGCCATCGACTCGATGATTCCCATCGGGCGCGGTCAGCGCGAACTCATCATCGGTGACCGCCAGACCGGCAAGACTGCGGTCGCGCTCGATACCATCATCAACAGCAAGGGCCGCGACCTCATCTGTATCTACTGCGCCATCGGCCAGAAGCGCTCCTCGGTCGCGCACGTGGTGAAGACGCTGGAAGATTTCGGGGCGATGGAATACACCATCGTGGTTTCGGCATCGGCCTCCGATCCCGCTCCCATGCAGTACATCGCGCCCTACGCCGCCTGCGCCATCGGTGAGCACTTCCGCGATAACGGAAAGCACGCACTGTGCATTTACGACGATCTGTCGAAGCACGCTGTCGCGTATCGCGAAATCTCGCTGCTGCTGCGCCGGCCGCCGGGACGCGAGGCCTATCCCGGAGACGTGTTCTATCTCCACTCGCGTCTGCTGGAGCGCGCCGCGAAACTCAGCAATGAACTTGGCGGCGGCTCGCTGACCGCTTTGCCCATCATCGAAACCCAGGCGGGCGACGTTTCCGCCTACATTCCGACCAATGTCATCTCCATCACCGACGGCTAGATTTATCTCGAGACCGATCTGTTCAACTCCGGCGTACGGCCGGCTGTGAACGTCGGCTTGTCGGTCAGTCGCGTCGGCGGCAACGCGCAGATCAAGGCCATGCGGCAGGTTGCCGGCACGTTGCGCTTGGACCTGGCGCAGTACCGCGAACTGGCGGCCTTCTCGCAGTTCGGCAGCGACCTCGACAAGGCAACGCAAGCGCAACTCGCTCGTGGTGGCCGCCTGACCGAGATCCTGAAGCAGGGCCAGTATCAGCCGCTGCCGTTCTCCAAACAGATTCTCATCATCTACGCCGGCACGCAGGGCCTGCTCGACGACATGCCGGTCGATCAATTGGGCGAGTTCGAAAAGGGTCTGTACAACTACGTGGAGACCTCAAATCCTGGAGTGCTGAAGGCAATCGAAGAGAAGAAGATCCTCGATGACGATCTGCGCGCGGCCCTGACCAAAGTCATCAAGGAATTCAAAGAGCGTTTTGCCAGCGAGCGTCAGGCTGTAGCGCAGGCAAGCGCCTAAGACGACATGGCGAACATACGCGACATTCGGCGGCGCATCCGCAGCGTGAAGAACACGCGCCAGATCACCAAGGCCATGAAAATGGTTTCGGCGGCCAAGCTGCGTCGCGCCCAGGAACGCGCCCTGGCATCGCGTCCCTACGCTCAGATGCTGGTCAACGTGCTCACCTCGGCCATGAGCCGCGCCGACCTGGTAGAGCCCGAGACCGGCATGCCGAAGCATCCGCTGCTGGCCGTGCGTCCCGAGAAGAACATTCTGCTGGTGCTGGTGACCGGCGATCGCGGACTGGCGGGCGCGTTCAACTCCAACGTCCTGAAAGTCGCAACCAAGTTCCTGCAATTTTTTCCCGATAAGAACATCGACATTCTGGCGGTCGGCCGAAAAGGGCGCGACTTTTTGCGGCGTCGCTATCCGGTAATTAATCCCGCAGATCCGGTGCGTGTCGGGCGGATACAAGTTGTCGGCGAACACTTGAACCTGCTGGCCAAGGTGGAGTACGAAGCGGTAGATGAAATTGCGCTCCGCATCGCCAAGGCTTACGTGGATGAACAGATCGACTCGGTCTATGTCATTTTTAACGAGTTCAAGTCGGTGATCTCGCAGCGACTGATCGCGCAGCGGATTCTGCCCATGCAGGAGATCGGGCGGCGCGAAGTTGCCCTGACCGAAGAGTTCACGGTGGAACAGCGCGAGCGGATGGGAGAGGCGGCCCGCGCGGCGGGGATCAGCCTAAAAGAACCGGGTCCGACCGAGGGCGAGCACGAAGCCGCGAAGTTCGGCGCCGCGCCCGTGGACTACATCTACGAGCAACCCGCGGAGGAGCTGTTCGCCGACATCCTGCCGCGTTACCTGGCCATGGAGCTTTTCCAGGGACTACTGGAATCGGTGGCTGCCGAACACGCGGCCCGTATGACCGCGATGGATTCGGCGACCAACAACGCCAACGACGTGATCGATTCCCTGACGCTCACCATGAACCGTGCACGCCAGGCCGCGATCACCAAAGAGATTATCGAGATTGTGAGCGGCGCAGCAGCGTTGTAGGAGCAGTGGCTAGTGATTAGTGGCTAGTGGATAGTCAAACCGGCTGCTGCGGGCGCTGAGATTTTTGCGTATTTCAAGTGGCGTCCCACAATGTGGGATGTTGGTGGAACGGGGTTAACTAGCCACTGACCACTACCCACTAACCACTGAGGTTTTATGGCAGAAAATATCGGACACATTATTCAGATCGCGGGTCCTGCGGTGGACGTGCAGTTCTCCGAAAAGGCGTTGCCGCCCATCTATTCGGCGCTGCGCGTCACCAGTGACGGCTTCACCGTCCCGCAGCCCATCAACGTCATTCTCGAAGTGGAGCAGCAACTCGGCGAAGGCCGTGTCCGCTGCGTTGCCATGGAGCCCACCGAAGGCATGGTGCGCGGCATGAAGGCCCTCGACCTGGGCGGTCCCATCACCGTGCCGGTTGGCCGTGGGACCCTCGGCCGCGTGCTCAACGTGATTGGCGAGCCGGTGGACAAGCTTGGCCCCGTGTCCTATGACAAACGTATGCCCATCCATCGCGAGGCGCCTGCCTTCGACGAGCAGTCCACCGAGATGGAGATGTTCGAGACCGGCGTGAAGGTCATTGACCTGATCCAGCCGTTCCTGAAGGGCGGCAAGATCGGCCTGTTCGGGGGCGCCGGCGTCGGCAAGACCGTCGTCATCATGGAACTCATCAACAACGTGGCCCTGAAGCACGGCGGCTTTTCCGTGTTCGCCGGAGTGGGCGAGCGCACCCGCGAGGGCAATGACCTCTGGCTGGAAATGCAGGAGTCGGGCGTGGTCAACATCAAGGAGCCCGCGAAGTCCAAGGCCGCGCTCATTTACGGCCAGATGACGGAGCCCCCTGGAGCGCGCCTGCGCGTGGCCCTTACCGCGCTGACCGTTGCCGAATACTTCCGCGACGAAGAAGGTTCCGACACGCTGCTGTTCATCGACAACATTTTCCGTTTCACGCAGGCAGGTTCGGAAGTATCCACGCTGTTGGGCCGCATGCCTTCGGCTGTGGGATATCAACCCAACTTGGCCACCGAAATGGGGGAGTTGCAGGAGCGCATCACCTCCACCAAGAAGGGTTCGGTGACGTCGGTACAGGCCATTTACGTGCCCGCCGACGATTTGACCGATCCGGCGCCGGCCACAACCTTTGCTCACCTGGATGCGACCACCGTGCTTTCGCGTCAGATCTCCGAGCTGGGCATCTATCCTGCGGTCGATCCGTTGGCTTCCACCTCGCGTATTCTCGATCCGCGCGTGGTCGGCGACCAGCACTACAACACGGCGCAAGCCGTGAAGCGAGTGTTGCAGAGCTACAAGGACCTGCAGGACATCATCGCCATTCTGGGCATCGACGAACTTAGCGAAGACCAGAAGCTCACGGTGTCGCGCGCCCGCAAGGTCCAGAAGTTCCTCTCGCAACCCTTCTACGTGGCCGAGCAGTTTACCGGTCTGGAGGGGCGCTACGTCAAGATCGACGACACGGTACGCAGCTTCCAGGAAATTGTGGACGGCAAGCACGACGACATTCCCGAGCAGGCCTTCTACATGAAGGGCTCCATCGACGAAGTGCTGGAAGAAGCCGAGAAGATGAAGGCGGCGCAAGCGTAATCTGCCATGGCTGACACGCTGCACTTACAAATCGTGACTCCCGATCGACTCCTCGTCCGCGAGGATTGCGACCAGGTCCAGATACCCGGCAAGAACGGGGAACTCGGTATTCTGCCGGGACACGCGCCGCTGATAACCGAGCTGCAAATTGGTGAGATCAGCTATCGGGTGGGCACAACCACGCAGTATCTGGCCGTCGGGTGGGGCTTCGCGGAAGTTTTGCCGGACAAGGTGACGATTCTAGCCGACGTTGCCGAGCGCGCTGAGGGCATTGACGTCAAGCGCGCCCAGGAGGCGAAGGCCCGGGCTGAGGAAGCTCTGCGCCAGGCCGCCGCTGATCTCGACTACGACGCGACGCTTTACGCGCTGCGCCGCGCCGAAGTTCGCCTGGCCGTCGCCGCCCGCGCCGGACAGACCACAGCCGCGCACTAGCGCATCGCTTCGCATTCGTTTTGCCGCGCCAGGAGTTCCTTCCCAGCGCGGCTTTGCCCTTGGGCTCTTTCATGGACAACTGGGAAAGACAAGTTCTTCTTTTGTGTTGAAGTTGAAGTACGCCAGAATCCAGGCTTGACCTGATCGGTAAACAACAAACTTGGCGAAGAGCGGCCCTTTCTCGAAGTCTAGGACCAAATAAATCACCCGCGTTTTGGGCGAAAGGTCTTTGGTGCTTACGATCTCAAACGCCCGATATGCGCCGTAGTAATCTTGAATTTGCCGCAAGAGGTTCGTCTGGCTGAGCGCGTCCTTACTTCCATCTATCGCGCTACCCTTAATCCAGGCTTGAACGGCTTCTTCTGGACCACTGCTCTTGTATGCTTCCAAGCCCAAGACAACAATGGGCGGGAGGCTTTCGCTGGCTACCTTCTCTTTTGGGCCAGAAGTCTGTGCAGCGGAAACCAATGGCACGAAGAAGAGAGCACAACAACACAGGAAAAACACACGCTTACGCATTTTGCCGCCTTTCAGACCAACAGTGCCGACAAAAATAGCTTCCTTGCGAACGCAAGCCCAAGAGCCTGTACCGGACATTGCGTTGTTTTGAAAAGAGCCGCGCCGGAAAGGACTTCCGGCGCGGCTTTGCTTTGTCCTGCGTTACGCCGAAACCGCTTTCGGTTGCGGTGCGGCGAAGTGAATCACTTTGGCCAGAAGAATAGTCTCAATGCAACGCAAGGCGTCGAGCACCTTGTCGCTGATCTCACCGTCCACCTGCACCACTGCTACTGCCGATGCTTCCTGCCCATTCTGCCGGCGGCCGAGCGAGAAGTTGGCGATGTTGACATTGTGCTGCCCAAGCACCGTTCCGACGCGGCCCACAACGCCGGGCACGTCGAGGTTGCGCAGGTAGATGAAGGTGCCTTCCAGCGGCGCCTCCACGTCGATGCCATCGATTTCCAGCAGTCTTGGCAGGCCGCTGGGCTGAACGCAACCGGCCACCGTGTTTTCCTGCTGACCGGTCTTGAAGGTCATGCGGAGTACGCTGGAGGCAGGCCCGCCCGCGTCGCGCGCTTTCTTGCGCTCGGTGATGCGGATGCCACGCTCCTCGGCGATCGACGCCGCATTCACCAGGTTTGCCCGCTCATGAGCGTGAGCGATCTGGTTCAATGCGCCGGCCACGGCCGCATTGCGGATGAGCGCCGTCTTCCACTCGGCGATTTCGCCGCTGTAGCTCAGGCCCATCTCTTCCACGCCGCCTTCGCTGGATTGCGCCAGGAACGCGCCCAAACGCTCGCCAAGCAAGATGTACGGCAACATCTGCTGATACTCTTCTTCGCCGATCGAGGGCACGTTGACGGCATTTTGGATGACACCCTTCAGCAGGTATTCGCGGACTTGCAGCGCGATCTGCACCCCGACCGCCTCCGACGCCTCGTGGGTGGAACCCGCGATGTGTGGCGTCAGGATGACGTTCGGCAGAGTAGCCAGGGGAGAGTCTTTGAGCGGCTCATGGCTGTAAACATCCAGCGCAGCGCCACCCAGTTGTCCCGACTGCAGGGCTTCGATGACAGCGGGTTCATTCAGCAACTCGCCGCGAGCGCAATTGATCAGGCGCACGCCCTTCTTCATCTTGCGAATGGAATCGGCGTTGATCATGCCCTGGGTCTGCGGCGTGAGACCCACATGCAACGTAATGTAGTCGGACTGAGCGAAGACCTCATCGAGCGATCCCAGAGTGATGTTCAATTGCTGGGCCAGACTGGGCGCCACGTACGGATCGTGCCCGACGACTTTCATGCCGAAGGCAATGGCGCGACGGGAGACTTCGACTCCGACACGGCCCAGGCCGACGATGCCCAGCGTCTTGCCGCGAAGCTCGGTGCCTTGCAGCGTCTTCTTTTCCCATTTTCCGGCATGCATGGTTGAGTCGGCGCGCACCAGGTGACGCGCCAAGGCCAGCATGAGAGCGAACGTGTGTTCGGCGACAGCGACCGCATTGCCGCCAGGCGTATTCATCACCACAATGCCCCGTTTGGTGGCAGCGTCGAGATCGACGTTGTCCACGCCCACGCCGGCGCGCCCGATGACGCGCAGCTTGGGGGCCTTGTCCATCATGGCGGCATCGACAAAGGTGGCCGAGCGCACCAGTATGGCGTCCGCTGTGGCGAGCTCACCGGGGAGCGTCTCTTTGTCGGTGGTTACCACTTTCCAGTCGTTGTGTTCGCCGAAGACGGCGGACGCGGAAGATGAGATTTTGTCAGCGATGACGATTTTCATACGCTAGCCACCTCGGCGAATTGGCCGGCAAAAACTTCTTGCACGGCGCGCACGCCTGCGCCCAGTTCGATGTGATGGGACGGCGCGACCTTCAGTAGCACATGTTCCAATGCGCCGATGACGCCGATGGCGTCGAGATAGTCATAGTAGCCGAGATGGGCGATGCGAAAAATTTTACCCTTCATATCACCCTGCCCGTTGGCGACAATCATGGCAAAGCGCTCGCGGAATTCCTTCACGATGGCGCTGGAATCCACGCCCGCCGGGGCCAGCACTGCGGTGACGGCAGCCGCCGGACAGGTGGGCGCGAACAGCTTCAGGCCGAGGGCCTGAACGCCGGCGCGGACCATGGCCGCGGAAGTCTCCGCATTGTGGATGAGGGCCTCGCGTCCGTCGGCAAGATTGCCGTTGCCGCAGCGGCGAATGTAGTCGAGCGCTGCAGCCAGTCCACAGACCAGCGCGACGGCCGGGGTAAAGGCCGATTCGCCCTTGGCCGCCGACTTGCGCTCCTTGCGCAGATCGAAGTAAAAACGCGGCTGCTTGGCCGTCTCCATACGTTGCCAGGCGCGCTCGCTCACACAGAGATAGGCGAGTCCCGGCGGGATCATGACCGCCTTTTGCGAGCCGCCGATGAGGATATCGATGCCCCAATTGTCCACCTCGAAATGAGTGGTGCCCAGACCGGTGATGGCGTCAACCACGAAGAGCGTATCGGTGCCTTTCAGCAACGCGGCGATGGCCTTCACGTCGTGACGCGCCCCGGTGGAAGTCTCGGTGGCCTGCATATAAACCACGCGCGCGCCGTCGAGCTTGGACTTGATTTCGCGCAGGTCGAAGGTCTGCCCGTAAGGAACCTCGATGAGCTCGATCTGGCAGGCAAAAGCCTTGGCGAGATCGCGCCAGCGTTCGCCGAACTTTCCGGCGGTGAGCACAACCACCTTCTCGCCGGGAGAGGTCAGGTTGGAAACCGCGGCCTCCATGGCGCCGCTGCCAGACGAGGCGAGAATCAGAACGTCGTTGTTGGTGCCGATGAAGGTCTTGAGATCGGCGAGTGTGCGGGTGAAGATTTCACGGAATTCGGCTGTGCGGTGATGCATGTCCGCGGCGGCAATGGCATTTTGTGCGGCTGGAAGAAGGGGAGTTGGACCGGGAGTGAATAGACGTGTCTTACGCAGCATGGCAAAGTACCTCTACAGGTTGATTGCGGCGCAGACGAGCGCCGACACTACAAATATAGGCTTCCACGGTCGGGCAAGCCACGGACATGTGGGTAGTGGCTGTGTGCTCCGTATCACCAGCCAATGTGACTCACTACTCTATAATTATGCACATGACCTTGACCCAACAGGTGCAAACCGACATGGTTGACGCCATGCGCAAGAGGGAAGAGTTGCGGCTGTCAACCTTGCGCATGATGAAAGCCGCGTTGCAGAACAAGCGGATCGACAAACGCGCCGACCTCGACGAAAAAGAAGAGCTGCAGGTCCTCACCACCATGATCAAGCAGCGCAAGGACTCCATCGAACAGTTCGAGAAGGGCAACCGCCCTGAACTGGCTGCTCGGGAGGCCCAGGAGATCGTAATCATCGAGACCTACATGCCCAAGGCGGTCGGGGAAGAGGAGATCGTTGCCACGGTCCGCGCCGTCATCGCCGAGATGGGATCGCCCACCATGAAAGACATGGGCGCGGTGATGAAGAACGCCAAGGCCAAGTTCGGCGACGCACGCGTGGATGGCAAGCTGCTGAGCGAGGAAGTGAAGAAGCAGCTAGCAACTAGCACTCAGTCGAACTCGCCAAAATCAAGGCCTGCAGGGGCAAATCACGTTATCCTGTGGGTAAGAGGGTGTGCGAGAACATTCGCAGTAGGAACATGGAACGATAGCGCAAAATCAGCCCGCAGGGGCGAAAGAGCTTAGCCCAGGGCGTAAGCCCTGGGTAAAGTTGAAATTAAGGTTGAGTCCCTTTAGGGACGACACAGTCATCACACACCAATTCAAAGTAAATCAGCGTACTCCAGGATTCCGACCTGCTAATGCTAAATGCCAAGTGCTAAATGCCAAATGCCAGCTGTTCCTGCTCATACCCTTCTTCTCCTCTCGAATGTTGTAATCTGAAACTGCCCGCATGAGTTACCAAAGCACCGTGGAGCAGCTCTACGCGCTGGGACACGAGCTCGCCAGCACGCCAGCGCACAAGTTCGACCTGGCCTATGTGCGCGAGATGCTGGACGCGCTCGGCCATCCCGAGCGGCGTTTCGCCAGCGTGCTGATTGCGGGAACCAACGGCAAAGGCTCGACTGCCGCCATGCTGTCCTCCATCTTGCGCGTCGCCGGATACCGGACCGCGCTCTACAGTTCGCCGCACCTGGTCCGCATCAACGAACGGATTCGCGTTAACGGCGAGGCGATTTCCGACGCTGAGTTCTGCGAAATGCACGATCGCGTCGAGCGCACCGCGCAAGACCTGCTACGTGCTGGCAAGTTGCCTTGGCACCCCAGCTTCTTCGAGATGCTGACGGTGATGGCCTTCGAATATTTCGCCAGTGTTGCGGTCGAGATCGCAGTGCTGGAAGTGGGCATGGGCGGGCGCCTCGACGCCACCAATGTCGTCGAACCGATGATCTCCGTCATCGCCGATATCGCGCTCGATCATCAGAAGTATCTCGGCGATACCCTGGCCGAAATCGCGCACGAGAAGGCAGGCATCATCCGGCAGAACGGCATTGTGGTCACGCTGCCGCAACATCCCCAGGCCAACGACGTGATTGGGCAAGCCATCCTGGAGAGACATGCCCGCGGCGTGAGCGCCGTGAAGTATGTTCCGTCGGTGTCGCCGGGCGCCGAGACCTATCTTGAAGGACGCCCTCGTCCCGTGCCCGGGCGCAGCCGTTATCCGCTTACTGTGATGGGCGAAGAGATTGACGTGGACTCGCCGCTGGCCGGACGGCATCAACTGCGCAACCTGGCATTGGCGATCGCCACGGCGGAAGAATTGGGACAGTTCTGGTTCAAAGTGACGCCCAAGCAAATGGAGCAGGGTATTCGCGAGACCCACTGGCCGGGCCGTTTTCAGGTGCTGCCGCCGTCGGCGGCGACCCAGCAACGCGAGATGGTGCTCGATGTGGCGCACAATCCGGCAGGCGCCTGGGCTTTGCGATCTGCGCTTTCGGAGAATTTTTCGGGACGCGAGCTGACCATGGTGTTCGCCGCCATGCGCGACAAGGCGCTCGAGGAGATGGCAGGGATATTGTTCCCCATTGCCGAGCAGGTGATCGTGACGAAAGTTGCCAACCCGCGGGCCGCCACCACCAGCGAACTGGCGCAGGCCGCCTCGCACACCGGAACGCCCTTATACGAAGAGCAGAACGTCGCTGCTGCGCTGGCCCGTGCGCGCGAGGTCAGCAAGCCGCAAGGACTAATCGTAGTGACGGGCTCCATCTTCCTGGTGGGCGAGGCCATGTCGGCGATGGGTATTCCGGTATGACGCGATGACGAACACGGAACCACAAGTCGAAAGTCGCGAAGCGCGCCGGGGCTCGCTGCTGAGCCGTCTGCGTTCGTACCTGTTTTTCACGCCGATGATCTATGTGTACACGGGAGTGATGGGGACGCTTTCGTTGCTCTCGTCGCTGTCGGACCGCGAGGGTCGCGTGCAGCACTGGTTCGCGCGCACCTGGGCGCGCATGATCCTGAAGACGGCCCTGGTTCGCGTGCGTGTCGAAGGACTCGACCACGTCAGCCCGACGCAGACGGCCATCTATGCCGCCAATCATCTGTCAGCGCTCGACATTCCCGTGCTCTACGCCTGCCTGCCGGTGCAGTTTCGTATCATGGCGAAGAAGGAGCTTTTCCGTTATCCGTTTCTCGGCTGGCATCTGAAGCGGTCAGGGCAGATCCCGATTGATGCGGGCGATGCGCGGGCTTCGCTGCGCAGTCTCACTCACGCCAGCGAGTCCTTACGCCACGGCACGCCGCTGATGGTGTTTCCCGAAGGCGGGCGCTCCCTCACCGGGCAGCTTCAGGAGTTCATGGGCGGCGCGGCTTACGTCGCCATCAGGGCGCAAGCTCCGATCGTGCCCATCGCACTCGTGGGAACCGACGGAGCATTGCCCATGAACAGCTTCCATCTGGTGCCGGGTGAGGTGGAGATGATCATCGGGCAACCGATCCCCACCGCCGGGCTGCGCGTGCGTGACATGGACAGGCTCACGATGCAACTACGGCAGGCGATCGCCGAGATGTACTATTCGCGTTCGAAGAGCGCATCCTTACCGGACGCGAGCGGCGAGGCCCGGTCCCAACCCCTGCTGACGCCCAACTCGGACCTCCAGCGAAAAGAACCGACATGAAACCGCGTATTGCCATTCCAACCCCCAACTCGACGCGGCCGCTCTATGTGTTTCGCGCGCTGCCGAAATATGAGCGGGCGATTCGCGCGGCTGGAGGCGAGCCGGTCATCATTGCGGCGACGGCCACCAACGCGGAGATCGCGCAGGCCGTCAAGCGCTGCGACGGCGTGCTCCTGCCGGGCAGTCCGGCGGATGTCGATCCCGAGAAATATGGCGCGCAGCGGCATCCCGAGACTGCGCCCACCGACGCCTTTCGCGATAACGCCGATGAGCTGCTGTTGCAAGATGCCTACAACATGCGCAAGCCGGTCTTCGGCATCTGTTACGGACTGCAATCGCTCAACGTGTGGCGGACGGGCACACTCGACCAGACATTGCCTGCGGGAGTCAATCACAAAGCGGGCAGCCGGGTTGCTCAGGCGCATCGGGTGCAGGTTGATCCGCAGTCGAAGCTGGCCGCAATCTTGCGCGGCGCGGGCGCTCTGCCCGCCGGCAACGAACTTGTCATGCCGGTAAATTCCAGCCATCATCAAGCGCCCGAAACCCTCGGCGATGGGTTGCGGCTGGTGGCGTGGTGCCCCGAGGACGGAGTGAAGGAGGCGGTCGAGGGAACGGCGCCCGATCAATTTGTGCTGGCGGTGCAATGGCACCCGGAACGGACCTTTGACAGCGATGAAGCTTCGCGGGCCATCTTCCGCGCCTTTGTTCAGGCGGCTGCCGAGTGGCACAAGAAATTGGCGAACAAGCAGCAGGACTTCGAGTCGGTGACGGGAAAGAGTTGATTCACCACAGAGACAGAAAGTCTTTCGCCACGGAGAACACGGAGGGCACGGAGACTGGGAAGTCCTTGTAACAAAGGCGCGGATTCACAGGAACAGAGAAAGCTGAATCCAAAAAGTAATTCTTAAGAAACAAAAAGAACAAAAACTCTGTGTCTCTGTGCCTCTGTGGTGACAAATTCTTTCTTGGCTTTCCGTGCTCTCCGTGAACTCCGTGGTGAAAATGAGGTCTCTATGGTGGAATCTCTTCCCTTGGTGATCGGCGGCGTCTTCGAGTAACCTGATCTCTTATGCTCGACCTAGGCTTTGTACGCGATCATCTACCTCTAGTCGAAGAGAAGCTGCGCCAACGCGGCATGAATCCCGCTGGCGTTCTCGAGGATTTTCACGCCATCGATGTCGAGCGGCGCGCGGCCATCACCAAGTCTGAAACGCTGAAAGCCCAGCGCAACCAGGCCACGGAAGAAATCGCCAAGCTCAAGAAGGACAAGCAGGACGCCACGGCGCTGATCAACGAGACCAAGGAGCTGCGCGAGAAGATCTCTGAAGCCGAGAAGATTGCCGGGGAGGCGGACGCAAGACTGCGCAACATCCTGACAGGCCTTCCCAATCTGCCGAACGACAGCGCGCCCGTCGGCAAGAGCGAGGCCGACAATGTCGAGGTGCGGCGCTGGGGCGCGCCTCCCCAGTTCGACTTCACGCCCAAGCCGCACTGGGAACTGGGCGAAGAGCTTGGCGTACTCGACCTCGAACGAGCCGCTAAGATCACTGGGGCGCGCTTTGCCGTGTACTGGGACATGGGAGCGAAGCTGGAGCGGGCGCTGATGAACTTCATGCTCGACCTGCACACGCGCGAGCATGGTTACACCGAGGTGTTGCCGCCGTTCATGGTCAACGCCGATTCGATGTACGGCACCGGCCAGTTGCCGAAGTTCGAAGCCGACCTGTTCAAGGTGCCCACGGAGCGATTTGAGCCCGATCCACACCACGAACCCATTATTGGCGAGAAAGTATTCGCTCTGGGTCAGGTCGGTGCTTTCACAGTGAAGGAGGTTCGCGGCTGGGATGTGGTAATCGACCTCTTAGGTGTTCCGAACGCGCCGTATACGATCACCGTTCCGCGCGGAGTCTTGTCCTACCGACGCGATTTCTACCTTGTTCCCACGGCGGAAGTGCCGGTCACGAATCTCTATCGCGACGAAACGCTTGACGGCGCGCGCCTGCCGATCTCGCTGGCGGCGTACACGCCGTGTTTCCGCAGCGAGGCCGGCTCGTACGGCAAAGACGTGCGCGGCATCATTCGCCAGCACCAGTTTCAAAAGGTCGAGCTGGTGAAGTTCGCCAAGCCCGAACAGTCATGGGAGGAGCACGAAAAACTGACGCGCAATGCCGAAGCCGTGCTGCAAAAACTCGGCCTGCACTATCGCACGGTGGCGCTGTGCACCGCCGACCTGGGTTTCTCGGCGGCGAAGACCTACGACATCGAAGTGTGGCTGCCGGGACAAAATCTCTTCCGAGAGATTTCCTCGTGCTCGAACTTCACAGATTTCCAGGCACGACGCGCGAACATCCGCTATCGCCCTGAAGGCGGCAAGAAGACGGAGTTGGTGCACACCCTCAATGGCAGCGGACTGGCAATCGGACGGACATGGGTTGCGATCGTCGAGAACTATCAGCAGGCCGACGGCAGCGTGCTCATTCCCGAAGTCCTGTGGCCGTACATTGGCAGCGATCGCATCACAGCGAAGAAGTTCTAGCTAGCCTCCATTATTCATGAACATTTGAATTGTCATCCTGAGCGACCCCGAACGTAGTGAGGGGGAGTCGAAGGACCCCTATAGCTACGAGAAATCACGGTGTGTCCGCGTGGCGCAGCAGAAGTTGGATTGCCGGCGGTCAAAGGGTTCCTTCGACTCCTCGCTACGCTCGTCGCTCAGGATGACACCCAAAAAATATGTGCGCTGACGAATAATCCAGTGAAGCGCCCTACCGCAAGCACTCTAACCTGCTATGCCTCAAAAGCAGGTTACAATGGAGGCAGTGCATACCGGCAAGCTACAGTCGGGATATCACTTCGATCTCAGCGGAGGAGCGCTTTGCCTTGATTTCGCCAACACCGTAAGCCACCGCCATCTTCCGCAACGCCGCGCCGAACATCTTGACAGCTATGCCGATCTAATAGCGTTCGCGCAGCAATCGAAGCTACTGCCCCCGAAGCTGGCCGCCAGCTTGCGCGCCCACGCCAACCGCGACCATGCCGGAGCGCGCCGCGCCTTCCGCCGCGCCATCCTTCTCCGAGAAAGCCTCTATCGCGCCTTCTCCGCCATCGCCGCAGCCAAGCACGCCCTTTCCGCAGACGTCCAGCAGATCAACAACTTTGCGCTGGTGGCGCTGCGGCACCGCAAACTGGCGCGAAGCAACGGCGACTATCGCTGGGAATGGCAATCCGGCGGAAGCGATCTGCTCGACCGCATACTGTGGCCGATCGCGGAGTCGGCCGCCGAGCTTCTTACCTCGGACGCGCGCGCCGCCATTCGCGAATGCGGGGCCCCCGATTGCGAGTGGCTCTTCCTCGACCACAGCCGCAACCGCAGCCGCCGCTGGTGCGACATGAAGTCATGCGGCAACCGCCAGAAGGCCCGCCGTCACTACCAGCGCGCCCACGCATAGTTATTCCGTACGCGAAACGGGAACAATGGCGCGGATTGCTTATGAAATGGGATTTAACAACAGTTGACCGCCGGGTCACGAAACCCAAGTCGAGGCTGTTTCAGTCACAACCCATTGGCCGCCTGTCTTTCGCATGTAGACGAATTTCCCTTCACCGCACAATCCACACAGGTGTTCGGTGTAGAAGAACGCCTCGGTCAAGTCGCGATTGAAGGCAACTCGCGAGAATGTCAACGCTCCGTAGCTGGATGGGAATCTCGCGAAGAACGCTTCTGATGGGTAGAGGTTCATCTCCTGCTCTGTGGCTAGTTCGTAGCGTGCAGGCAACTGAAACCTTCGCTCAAACGTCATGTCGCGCAGGTTAGCGGCCCAGAACTCAAACACGAGAGAACGGCTCAACTGGCGAATCGTCGCTGTGGCATGACCCGTACTCAAGAGGAGAGACGTGTACTGCTTGAGCTTGTTTGAATTGACCAGCGGCTCGCAAAATGTGGTTTGTCCGTCTATTACCACCAGCGCGTTGCGGCTACCCAAGTCGTGAGACTCACCAGTGAGGATCGGCTCAATGTACGCGGATAGCACATGGTACTGCTCGGCAGTGGCGAGTTCAGGGCTTGGACGGAGAGCCAGATGAACCGTGAATAAAGCGACGACGCCTAGACCAAATCCAATCAGGAGCCATCGTGCTACCCGCAGTAGTCGTTTCATTATGTCCAAATTAGACACCGCCGCCGCTTGAACCGGACGGACAATTGACGTTAACAGGCCGCCCCCCGCCTTTATTGCGCCTTCTTCTCCAGTTCGAGACAGCGATTGTGCAGTTTGGCGTCCTGGGTGAGCCCGTCGGCGATGATGCATTCGTCCGCTGCGCCTTTAGGGTCTGTGTCCTTCAACAGGTTGGACAGCATGAGATGCGGAGTGGGCCAGTCGGGCTTGAGCTTGGCTGCGGCCCGCAGCTCAGCGACTGCCGCCGGCATGTCGTGCTTCTTCTGATACACGATGGAAAGGTTGTAGTGAATGCTGGCATTGGTGGGCTGGAGCTTTAGCGCTTCTTTGTATTCGACGATGGCTTCGTCGGTCTTGCCGGAATCGTCGAGCACGCTGCCCAGGTTCATGCGAGTCTGCGCGTTCTTCGGGTCGATGGCTACAGCCGCCCGATAGTGCTGGATCGCGCCCGCGAAATCGTGCCGCGCATAGAGCAGGTTGGCCAGGTTGTTGTGTGCCGAGGCCATCTTGGGATTGATCCGCACCGCCTCCCGGTATTCAATGGCCGCGTCGATGGGATCGCCGTTATGCTTCAACGCCAGACCCAGGTTATTGTGCGCGTCGGCATCGTTGGGCTTCAACCGCACGGCCGTCTTAAGCTCGGCGATTGCGTCCAAGTAGCCCTTGCGGTCAATGTATAACCGCCCGAGGTTATAGTGCGCGGCCGCGTAATCGGGATATTCCTTGATGGCGGTCTTGTATTCGTCGATGGCGGCGTCCATTTCGCCATCTCGCTCGAACGCCACTCCCTGGTGGAAGTGCCGTTCCGCACTCGCGGGGACCATTTCCTTCTCCGGCGCGGGTGGCTTCTCGGACGCCGGTGGCGGCGCGGGGGCAGGTGCAGAGGCAGGTGGTTTCTCTGGCGCGGCTGGCTTTTGCTGCGCGTAGGCAAAACCGCAAATCAAGAGCGCAAAGATCGCGGCGGTCAACCCGTGGCTACCCTGTGACTTCTTGCGCCAATAGGGGTCCTTCGACTCCCCCTCACGATGTTCGGGGTCGTTCAGGATGACACCTCAACTTTCATGAGTAATCCAGCTTCACTGGCACGATCTGAGCATAACACCGGCTTCGTGGGGAAGTTCAGGCGAGCGCCGCTTTGACCTCGGCGATGGTCTTGTCTTTCCACAAGCGAGCGTGGAGATCGAGGGAACAGAAAGTACGACTCAACATGCGGTCGAGATACAGCGTCCCGCGCAGGTGATCGATTTCATGTTGCAGAATGCGCGCGTACCATCCAGAAGCTTCAATTATCCGAGGCGTTCCAGTCTCATCCTGGCACAGCACACGCACCTGGCGCGAACGCGGCACAATTGCGGTGAAGCCGGGCACGCTGAGGCATCCCTCGAAGAACTCAACCTCGCCCGCGGGCTGCTGGTGCAGCGTTGGGTTAATGATGACATGGAAGGGAAGCGGCTGGCGCTCGCGCTCGGCGATCTGTTCGGCGGTCAGGCTGGCAAAGTACTCCAGCTTGTCTTCGATGACGGCGAGTTGCAGCGGCAACCCCACCTGGGGCGCGGCCAGGCCGACCCCCGGCGCGTCGTTCACGGTCTCGCGCATGTGCTGAATCAGTTGCTGAATTTCCGCACTGCGAATCTCGGCGGCCGTCACGGGCCGGGCCGGCTGTCGCAGGATCGCTTCACCAACGCTGACGATCTTGAGGCGCATGGTGTTCCTCGGTAATTCTAACGCTGCCATCCCGAGCGGAGCGCCCGCAAGGAATTTCCGACCCGCTTCTTCTCGGGGTCCCCAACGAGCGCGGGCGCGACGAAAACGGTGAGACCTTAGCCGGCGTTGTTGCATCCATTTTGTGACTAAGGTTTTCGGTGTTCGTAGCAAGTCAAAATGTCCGCTTTTTGTAGCAAGTGAAATGTCCGGTTTTGATTCTTGGGTTTACTCATATAGCCGTCGTGGTCGCTGTGGGAAAGTGGGAATTCCGCGCACTTTG